>WUUC01026388.1_pt1 | contig 94244 bp, 115 predicted proteins | sample 6278441 | NCBI WGS metagenome assembly WUUC01 (sample SAMN13675441, study PRJNA597444) | soil metagenome | isolation source: soil | place: USA: Washington | collected 2017-10 | reverse complement strand
TCGTCGGCGCCGAACGCCCAATCGGCGATACCGCCACCGAACACGAGTCGCGTCACTGCGGTACCCCTCTCACAGGTTGTTGGCGTCCCACGACGCGATGTTGAAATTCGCGAACTGGCCGGCCCGCAGCGTCGTCGGGTAACTGACCATCGTCACCAGGCCGTTCGAGGCGTTGACGTAGAACCGGGCCAGGGTTTCGCCGTGGAATCCGCCCGTGTAGAACGACAGCATCGGTCGATACTGCGCGGGCAGGACGCAAATGTTCACGTCCGTGTTGGCCGGAATGTCACCCGACGGATTCGCCTTGAAGACGAGCGCCTGAAACGTGACGCGCCCGTTGCGCCGGCGCACGTACACCAGCGACCGGGCCGTGTCCCACCCCGGCGACGGGGTCAGTTTCACCGCGGGCCCGTTCTCGCTGACGACGTGCCACGACGACCCGGACGCGACCACGAGCCGATCCTGATCGGCCACCGACACCAACTGCCCCGGCCGCAGCGGCGGCATCGTGGTCGAGGTGGCCGACAGCGGCACCGGCGCCAAATACCACGCGACCGGCTTCACCGCGGCCGCACTGATCGACACCACCCCGGCCGCGACCGTGACCTGCGCCAAAGGCAGCTCCCACACCCCGGTGCCGGCGCCGGTCACGTCGGCCTGCTGCAACGGCGCCGGCGCCGCCCCGCCGGCGACACCCTGACGCACCTCCGCGGTGACCTTCCACGTGGCCCGGTCCAGCCGCAGCACCACCAGATCGACCCGGGACGCCGGCGCGGCCGCGATCGGCACGACCAGGCCGTCGCCGTCACTGGCCCACGGGTGGCCCTGCACCAGGGCGAGCCGGTTCGGCCGCAGCTTCACCCACCGGCCCGTTGCGTCCGCGTAGACGAGCGGCGGATCGGTGGGCAGGCCGTACAGCCCGTTGCCGCTGTAGAGCTGCGAAAGCTGCTCGAACTGGACATCGGAGACCACCCGGTCGAGATCCGGGTCGGCGTTCGGTTCCGGCCATGAGGTTTGTCCCACCGGTCAGCCCCTTTCCATGCGTGAGAGCCGCGCCTGCATGTCGCGGATGAATTGGTCGTCGGACGTCTTCCGGCGGGGCCCGATCGTCGGCGTGAACGTGGCGCCCTGGCCGGCGTTCGCCTTCACCGTCACCGCGGTGACGATGTCGAGCACCCGGCCGCCCGTGGGCAGCCCGGCCGGCACGATGTCACCTAGCCGGTACTTCAGGCCGTATCCGCCGCCGAACGGGTCGGTGGGCTCGATCGCGATCGCCGTGGTGGCCTTCTTCGCTTCGAGGTCCGCGTCGGCGTACTGCTGCAACCCGCCGGTCGTCACCACACCGTTCTGATTGACGAACGTCTCCATCCGCCGCCAGCCGTTCAGCGTGCGGTCCGCCGACGTGCGCTCGACGATCAGCCGGGACGCACCCGAGCCGGTGCCGCCGGCGATCGCCACCGTCGCGGTCGGCGCCGACGGATCGACGGCGACCTTCCGCACGTTGCCCCGCTCCCGCCCGAAATGCGCGGCCAGTCGTGTGCGCGGCGCATACACCTCGAACAGCAGGGCCGCCCCGGTGTCCCGCACCCGCCACCCCAGGTGACCGCCCATCACCGCCAGGTACCGCAGCACGTCTTGCAGCGCGTCGAACCGGGTCGTGACGTCCACCGGGCCACCCACCCCGGCCGCGTCGCCCAGGGCCAGCAGCGGCACCCGCCGATCGGCCAGGGCGCCCGGGCCGGCGTTCAGGTTCACCAACTCCCGCATGACAAGCTCGGCGTTCGTGGCAGCACGGGTGAAGTAGTCCGTGCCCTGCGCGGTCGACACAACGGCCGGGTTGGGGTAGGTGAGCCGCTCCGCGACGTACAGCTCGTTGGAGGCGAACCCGACAGTGAGCTGCCCGAGACCACCCTCGGTGTCGGAGTCCGCCGACCACGTGAACGAACCGCCCCGCTCGATCGGCCCCGAGATCAGGATCTCGCCCCGGATACCGAGGGCCGGCTGCGCGTTCCGCACGATCGTCACCCGGTTGTTCGGCCGGCCCACCGCCGCGATCAGGTTCTCGCGCGCCGGGCAGGTGAACGTGCCACCGCCCACCGCGTTGAACTTCAGCGTGCATTCGAGGCTCGACCAGTCGTACACCGGTGCGGTGACCGCACGCAGGTTCGGACCCGTCACCAGCACCGTGAACTCAGGGCCGGCCGCGTACGCCCGCGGCGACCACGGGGTGCCGTGGTCCGCCGGCAGCGGCGCCGGCAGCGGCAGCGTTCCCGGGTCCGGAACCGGGTCCGGGTCGCCCGGATCGGGCGCCTCCGGGTCCGGATCAGGCTCGACCGGTTCCTCACCCGACCCCGGGTCGCCCGGGTCGTCCGGGTCGATCGGCTCCGGGTCCGGGTCGACGACCGGCGGCGGCGTGACGACATTCCCGGCATTGGCCTTCGCCAGCGCGTTGAACGCCGGCGTGACCTTCGACCCCGAGATGATGTCGTAATTGCCCTGCATGTCGTAGATCGGCTCGTCATCGGCCGTCGACGGCGTGCCCTTGGTGTCGACACCAACCTGAATCGGCTTGCCGTTGTGGCGGCGGTCGAACTGAAACCACCGCTTCTTCCCGATCCCGTTCACCGAGTTGCCCGACTTGCCCTCGGCGCACCACCACACGAACCCGATGAACTCCCACCCGACGGTCGCGGTGTTCCACTTGCGCAGCTCGTTGTACATGTCGTTGAGCCACGCGGCCCGCTTCGACCCGTCCGAGTCGGTCGGGAACCCGATCAGCCCCAGCTCGGGGAAAATCCGGGGCCGCTTGTCCGTCGGGCTGTACTTGTAGTCGCGGAACCGCTTCAGGATCGTCGCGGCCGGCACCGGAGTGGTGACAGCGTTCGATCCCGACCCCCAACTGTTGTGGTAGAAGTCGTTGCCCAGGAAGTCGCCCGTGCCCGGGTCGTACGTGCTGTAGACGCCCCCGGTCGGGTTGTCTTCGAGGTCGGCCGTCGGCGTCTCGATCTTCTTGTTCTCGACCGCCTGCCGGGTCAGGACCGGCCCGCACCGGATACGCGCCCGCAGCGACGCCGGCAGCGAATCCACCATCGCCAACTGCTTGTTGAAGTTGGCCTTGTACTTCGCCGCCGACAGGTCACCCTCGGGCTCGTGCCGGTCCGTCAGATACAGGAGCTTGACCCATGACGGCATCGCCAGAAGGCGGGCCTTCAGCGTGGCGAGCTGCGCCGCGTTCCCGTCGACCTTCGTTGAGATGAACGGGATCACGCCGTAATCGCGGCAGTACGTGAACCGCGAATCGGACCAGTCGGGCATCATGCCGTCGTCGTTCGGGAAGATCCGCATCATCATGTTGACGGGGACGCGGGACTTCCAATAGTTGATCTCGTCCTTCTTGAAGGTCGCCCCAACGATCACGATCCGACGCCCCCTCAGAAGGTGTGAACCCCCAGGTCAGGGGGTGTGATGATCGGCGTAGAACGAAGCCTCGATCGCCGTCGACGCACCGTCGCCGGTGACCGTGAACGAGATCGCGTTCGGGCCCCGGTTCAGCGGCCACAGCACCGACGTGGTGAAATCCACGGCGCCGGCCCAATCGGTGCCCTCCGGACCGGCGACCGGCCCGGTGATCTCCCCGGTTTCGGTGTTGACCGTGGCGACCAGGCCGGCCCCGAGCGGCGCCCCGAGGTACGCCTGAAAATCGACCACCCACGCTTCGCCGCGGGTCTCGTTCGTCGCCGTCACCGCCCCGGCCGGCCCGGTGATCCGCCACAGCGGCCACGCGGCGACGTCCCCCGGGTTGGTCACCGTCGACGCGCCGAGGGTCTGCGAGCTCGACACCCGCGGGAACCGCTTCGTGTACCGGCGGCCGCCCGACGCGCCCCGACGCACGATCGGGATCGGCACCGGGTTGCGGAAGTTCCCGGCCGGGCACAGCAGCGTCGGGGTGGCCACGTCCCACGTGATGCCGCGCTCGGGATCGTTGTCCCAGCCCGACGACAGCCACGCCTGAATCTCGCGGCGGGTGCCGTCCGGGCGGGAGAAGATCAGCCGGCCCGGCCCGAACTCCGACGTCTGCGCGAACGCATCGGCCAGCGACCGCCACCGGTCGAGGAACCCCGAATGGTTCGGGCCCTCGACGTAGAGCGGCACGGTGATGAGCCGCTCGTCGACCTGCGCCCACATCACCTGCACCCCGCCACGCTCACGCTTCTGCGTCACGAGCGTGCGCGGGGTGACACCGAGACCGGTCGGCCCGGGGGACGGGATGAAGTACCCCGGCCCCCCGCGGCCGATCCGGCGCGGATCGGTGAGAATCCACCGCGACTCGTCCGGCGCCACCCACGTGACCGTTGGCCAGTCGTTCCACGCCGACGGCCGCAGCGGTGTGCCGGTCCGCGGCGCCTCGGTCGTCACCTCCGGAGGGGCGACCCTGGTCCCTACTGCGATGGGCATTTACTCGGGCCTCCCGTGTCGCTCCCTGAGCTGCGTCTCGTCGACGATCGCCCGCATCTCGGTGCCGCTGACCGTGGCGTACTTCGGCGTGACGTTGTACGTCACCGACCGGCCGCCGCCCGAGCTGGACCCGGCGAGGGCCCGCTCGACGTTCGACCACTGCGAGCCGGTCAGGATGCGCTCACGCTCACCGGTGCCGTTGTAGGCCACCGTCAGCCCGGGCAGCAGCCAGCCGCCCGAGTCGAACGTGCCGACGTGCGCGAACGAGTCGACCGAGCTCGCCCGGTTACCGACTACGAACCCGTCACCACCGCGGGACTCGAACCCCAGACCGGCCAGGTTGCCGGCCGTGTGCCCGACACCCGGCGATGCGCCGCGCTGCCCCGGGTGCGCCCACCCTGCGGTGAGCAGGCCGTGCCCGGCCTTGGGGAAGAACGGCGCCATGTTCGCCGTGCTGAAGACCCGCGAGTGCGGATTCCTGCCGTGCAACATGCTGTAGATCGCCCCGACGGCACCCGAGCAGTCGTACCCCGACGGGCCGACACCAGCCCAGATGTACGGCTTCCCGTCCTGCCGGCGGATGAAGTTCTGCACGTCCGCGGTCTCGGCCGAGATCGGGCCGAAATACTGCCCGTTGCCGCCCGAGCGCCCGGTGAGGTGCTCGCGCAGCCAGTCGACGGCCCACCCGACGGCCTTGGAGCCGAAGCCCTTCAGGACGTCGACCAGGGCGCCGGCGCCGGGGATCTGACCGACCAGGCCGGCCACCTGCTCTTTCACCCACGACAGCGGGTCGCTGACCGTGTTCCACAGCGATGAGATCCGGCCGACGAACCCGCCCTCGGCGAACGCCGGGAGCGCGTCGACCAGGCCGCCGCGCGCGAACGCCAACCCTTCCGACCCGTCGCCCGGCTTGACCGCGTTGCCGGCCTTCGGTGCCTTCCCGATCAGGAAGTCGAAGAAGCCGACCCCGAACTCGCGCACGACCGCCGCGGGGATGACGTACTCGCCGTTGGACAACCGCGCCATGATCGAATCCGACGTGCCGTTACCCATGCCGGCGACGTACCCACCGGTCGCGAAGCCCTTCGGCAAGGGGATCTGCACGTTGTCCGGCTTGACCCCGAACATGCTCGCGATCTTGTTGTACCCGGCGAGCAGCCCGTTGTTCAGCAGGGTCTCGATCACGAACCGGATCGGGATTTTCGCCACGTCACGGACTTTGTTCCACGCCGTCTCGATCGCCGTCACACCCCGGGCGAACCCGGGTGCGACGTACTTCTCGATGATGTCGCCCAGCGCGGTGAACACCGGCTTCAGGAGGTTTTCCCACACCGGTTTGATCACGTTGTTGTAGATCGCCCGGAAGTAGGGTGCGACAGCGTTCTCGTACAGCCACCGGAACACCCCGCCGAGCACCTTCAGCCCGATCTGTATCAGCCCGAAGATCACTTGCACGGCGGCCCACACCACACCGATGACGATCTGGATAGCGGTGAACGCCGGCCGCACGAACGAGCGGTACAGCGCCAGGAACCACGGCCCGATGAACGTCTGGATGGCGTACACGATGGCGCCGAAAACCGGCTGCATGATGTTGTTCCACAGGAACGACACCACCGAGCTGATCAGCTCGACGGCCGGCCCGATGTACGTGTCGTAGAGCCTCGACCACCACGCGCCCAGCACCGCGACCGCGGCGACGATGAAGTCGAACGTCGGCCGCAGGACGGTGTCCCACAGCCACACCGCTGCGGTGGCCACCGCGTTGACGACGGCCATCACCACGGTGCGGAAAATCTCGAACCGGTTCCATGCGTACACCAGCGCGCCGGCGACCAACACGACGCCGGCGACGATGAGGGCAATCGGCGTCGCCGCGCCGGCCACCACCAGGATGATCGCCCCGATAGCGCCGGCGATCACCGCAAGCACCGTCGGGTCAGCGTTCGCGAGGAACTCGAACAGCACCCCCAGCCCCCGCAGCATCAACTCACCCAGCGGCGCGAACACCACCCCGAGCTGAATCACCGTCAGCAGCAGGTTGCCCAGGAAGTCGAGCAGCAGCGGCCCGTTCACCGACACGTAGTCGATGAACTCGGCGAACCCGTCACTGCTGGACAGCCCGGCCGCCCACTCGGCGAACGCCGTCGCCATCCCGGCAAGGCCCTCCCCGAACTGCTGCGAGAACGGCATGAAAGCGATCAGCAGCGACGCGAAGCCCTCGGAGAAGCCACCGAACACCGTCCCGAACGTCTCCATCGCCGGGCCGGCGAAGTCACCGAGCATCCGGAAGAAATCGACCCAGAACGGCGACGCCAGGGCTTCACCGGCCCGCTGGAACAACTCACCCATGCCGGTCGCCAGGATGCCGACGAACCGGGCCACCTCAGGCAGCACCGGCAACAGCGCGGTGATACCGGCCTGCACCCCGGGCAGCAGCCCACGCTCGGCCGCGTCCCGCACGACACGGAACGCCGAGCCGATTCCGAGGATGAACTCGACGAACTCGCGGAACTCCGTCGTGTGCCCGCGGAAGGCGTCAGCGGCCGTCTGCGCCGCGTTGACGCCGGCGGCGCCGGCGCGGGTGTGCGCGGTCGCGAGGGCCTCCTGAGCGGCGATCAGGCCGTCGTTCGCCTGCGCCAGCGCGAACGCACTTTGCCGGGCCTGCGTGTCCGCGTCCCGGCGGGCCTCGGCCAGCGCTTCAGCGGCCTGCGTGGCCCGGGTGTCCGCGTCGGCGATCCGCTCACGGGCCGCCCGCACCTGGTCGCTTCCCTCGACCCCCTTACGGGCCTGGTCGGCCTGCTCGGACGCCAGCCGGCCGTTACGGACCTTCAGGTCTTCCAGGTTTTGCACGGCCTGGTCGTAGTTGAGCTGCGCCCGCTGCCGTTCCAGGTTCGTCGCCTGCGGGTTGGTCATCACATCGTCGAGGGCCATCTGCGCCTCGGTGACGTCGAGCAGGGCGGCACGCTGCGCCAGCGCCCCACCCCGCACGCTCATTTCGAGGTCTTCGGCCGCCTCGATCGCTGCCCGCCGGGCAGCCGTCAACCCTTCTTGGGCGACCCGCGCGGCCTGCTGAGCGCTGGTCAGCGCCCGCTCGGCGTCCCGAATTTTCAAGGTCGACTGCCGGCGCTGCTCGGCCGCGTTCGCCTCCGCGTTCGCCAACGCCCTGTGCGCGGCCGCCACGCCACGGACCGCGGCCGCGGTCTGCGTCTGCTGCTGGCCGAGCTGCACCGCACTGGTGCGGGCCTGGTCCTGCGCCTGCCGCACCTTCTGGATCGCCCCGAACACCCCGGAGAACCCCAGCGCGAGCACACCGATACCGGCGGCGCCGGCGACCGCGGCCGGCCCGACCGCGGCCAGGGCGGCGACCACCGCGGCGATCGCCGGCACCAGCAGCGGCGCCAGGCTGACACCGACCGCGATCAGCGCAGCCATGCCGCTGCCGCCGGCGGCACCGTTCGCCGCCGCACCGAGCGCGGCGAGGCTGGCCATCGCCCCAGCGATGTTCACCCGCGGCGTGATGACCGGCGTCATCTGCCCGAGCGCCCGCACCGCGGTGGCCACCGCGGCCAGCTCGGCCAGCGACCCACTCGCGTCGACCCGCACCGTGATTTCGATCGTCTGCGAGTCCAGCGCGGCCGCCGCCGCGGCGATCGCTTCGAGCCGGGCCGCACCGGTACCGGTCGACACCGACACCCGGATACGGACGGTCTCCGACGACAGCGCCGACGCCGCGGCCTGCACCGCGGCCAGGCTGGCCTCAGCGGCCGCCGTGTCGGCATCCACCGCAACGGTCGGCCGCGCCGCACCCACAGCCGTAGCTGCGGCCTGCACCGCCGACAACCGGGCCATGGCCGGCCCGTCGTTCACGTCGATCCGGATCGTCGGCGACGCGATCGCCACCATCTTCGCCTGCGCCGCCGCGAGCTTACGGTCGAGCGCCGACGTGTCCGCGTCGAGCCGCACCTGCGGCAACGTCCGCACCGCCGCCGCCACCCGCGCCCGCAACGCCCGACCGATCGCCGCGCCCAGGTCGTTACCGATGCGCGTACCCTGCGCCGTCATACCGCGGCCGCCGTCACGCACACCCTCGCCGACCCCACGGGCGATCTCCGACACGATCGGCGACGCGATCCGCCGCCCGACCTCCCGGCCCACCCGGTCGGCCTCGGGCAACACCTGCGCCCGCAGTCGGGGGTAGAAACCTTCGGCGTCCGGCTCGACGTCGAGCGCGACCGCGCCAGCGCTGGCCACTCCGTCGCCCGGCTGCGTCATGGCGTCTACCCCCCGTTACTCTCGCGCCGGCGGCGTTCCCGCTTCTCGCGGCGCCTGCGCTCTCGGTCGGCCCGCTCGTCTTCCAGCGACGCGACCACCGGGGCCGAAATCGTCTCTTCGAGCACGGCCAGGTCTTGCGCACCGAGCACGCCAGGGCGGCGCCACCGGTGCGGTTCCTTCGCCCCGGTAGCGCCCGGGGTGGTCTTCACGATCAGGTACGCGATGTAGTCGAGACGCTCACCGAGCTGCGCGATCATCTCGTGATACGGCCCCCACGGCCCCCAGCCGCGGCGCGGTTCGCCGACCTGCTCGGCCAGCTCGTACGGGTCCAGCTCGTCACGCTCGGCCGTCTTCGTCCGCGACTCCGGAGGGAGTTGTTCGACCAGGGACAGCGCGAGGCGGTGCGTCAGCTTCGACGCACCGCCCCCAGGCCGCCACAGGTCCCGCAGGTCGAGGCCGTTGTAGTACGACCGGAAGTCCGCTTCTACCTCCGCGCCGCGCGCCTCAAGGAGGCGGGCGAGCGCGAAGATTTTCCCGTGTCGCGCCCGGACACCCGGCGCCACTCCTTGAACATTTCATTGATGTCGCCGAGCCGCGGGTCGAGACGAATCCACACCTGCTCGTAGTCGCCGTCGGCGAGGCACGCCTCAGCCCACGACTCGAACTCACCGACGTGCAGCGCCGAGTTGGCGCTCGACGACCACTCGTCGGGGTGCAGCACCCGAATGGTGTCGGTGCCGAGGCGGGTCGTCAGGGTCACCTCGACGGCGCCCTCCGGGGTGGGGGAGCGTTCCGGCTCGACGGTCGTCGCCGCGGTCTCCTGATACACCTCGGCCTGCATGTCCGCGACGACCTGCCCGGGCGCCTCGCCCTGCCGGTCGTCGGGGTGGTGCTGCTGCTCGCGCTGCCCGGCGAGCTGGCCGCGGGCGGCGAGCTCGGCCTGCTGCCGGGCGGCCGCGGCCGCGGCGTCGTAGGTGTCGGCTGCCTCGACGGGCTGCATCGCCGGCGCCGCCGGCTGCTGGCCGGTGTAGTCGATCGGGGCCGCGGGAGCCGGGGCGCCCGGCAGGCCGAAGTGGGTCGGGGCGGGGTTGCCGTGGGCGGGCACGGTCATGGCGGTTGCCTCTCTACGTGGGAACGGCCGGCCCCACGGTTGGGGCCGGCCGTCACGGTCGGGTGCTGCTGCTGCTGGTCAGGGTCAGGGGCCCGGCGTCGCGTACGCGGCGACGACGTACATCCAATGGATCGCGACGCCGTCCTCACCCGGATACGCCGTCAGCGTGATGCCGTACTGCACCGGGTCGGCCGACTTGATCGAGAACTCTTTCCGGCCGGTCACTTCGAGCTGCGGCACCACCGCGCGGATGCGGTTCGGCCCGTCCACCAGGTCGAACACCGCGGACATCTCCTCGACGCGGGGCTCGCCCTCGGTGAAGTCGAACGCGCCGGTGGCGTCCGGCACCAGGCTGCCCAGGGGCAGCCGGTTATAGATTTCCAGCGCGGTCGTGTTCGACTCCAGGAACGTCAGCTCGAACGTGGTCTCGCTGCTGGTCGTCAGCTTGCGCACCGGCGCGTTGCTGCCGAACGCCTTGATGGTGGTCTGCGCCTCGTCAACGGCCTTCTTCAGGCCGTCCTCGGAGCACCACCCCGCGTCGAGGAAATCCTCGTCGAGCTCGGAGCCGGTACCGACCGCCTTGGTGGGCAGGATGGTGCCGGGCGGGGCGAACATGGCCAGCGCGGAACCACCGGCGCCGCCGCCCTTCACACCGGCAAGGATCTTGGAACGGTCACCCATCGGGGCACCCTTTCTGCGTGTACGACGAAAGGCCCCGACCAGGTGGTCGAGGCCTTACGGTGTGCGGGTTGGTTCGTGCAGGTCAGCGAGCGGCAACCGTCAGTTGATAGGTCGCCCCGACCCTGCGCACGGTGGTGTTGTCGTCGTACGGGCGGGCGCACGGGCGACTCATGGTGCCGACCTTCTGCACGGTGGCTTCGGCCGTCCAGTGGCCGGGCAGACGCCACAGCAGCGCCGCCCGGATCAGCTCGGCATGATCGAAAGCCGCCCCACGATCAGGGTTGCCGTCGTCATCACCGGGCGCGTACACGTCGACGTCGACGTTCACCGTCTCCTGCGACGGATTCCGGTCGGCCCCGCCGAACGCCTCGACCTGCACGAACAGGCCGTGCGCGCCCATCAGGTCGAGCAGCTCCCCGGCGTCCGGCATCTCGGTGGCGTAGTAGCCGCCGATCTGCGCGAACGCCGCGGCAAGCCAGCCGATCAGCAGCGCCTCGACGTCGGGACGCCGCAACGCTTCGAGCTCGGCCCGGTCGAACGGCGCAACGATTGGCGGCTGCACTGGCGCGGGCTAGGCGGTCGCCGAGCCGGACTCGCCGGCCGAACTGGTGTCCGCCGGCGCCGTGCCCGGGCCGAACGCGCGGCGGGCCGGCTTCAGCTTCCGCTCGACCGGCCCGAGCGGCTGCCCCTCTTCGGCGTACCGGGCCCGGTTGCCGGCCACCAGGTCGGCGGCCTCGGCCTCGGGCATGTCGACTGCGTGACCGGTGAGCTCGGGCTGCGCCGCGTTGTACGTCCACACGATGCGCCGGTGCCCCTTGGGCACCGCCGTGGCCTTCGCCTTCGTGGGCTTCGCGTCGCCGCCGCTCGCGGTCGCGGGCTTGTCGGTGCTGGTGTTGGCCACGATGGGCCCCTCTCTGGTCGGTGGTCACTGCCTGAGCGCGTCGGCGGCGCGTCCGAGGATTCGCTGCCGGCGCATGTACCTGGTCCCAAACTCGATGGCCAGCGAATATGGATATCCGCTGATCGGGTCGGTGGCTGTGTTCATCAAACGGGCGTACGCCCGGGGCGGGTTACCGCGCACCCCGACGATGATCACGAAACTGCGCGCGTACCGGCCCGTCCGGTACGGGGAAATGAACTTCGCGTACGCCTCGGCCCGGCGCATCTTCAGGTAGAGGGCCTGCTGCATGTCGGGGCCGGCGAGCGCGGCCTGCAAACCCGACTCGTACTCGATCAGCCGTGACGGCACACCGACCCCCTTCCGATCATGCGGCCGGCCCGGCTACCGTCCGGGGTGCGTCACCCGACGTGCCGGCGCCCGAGACCTTCCCCCGTGGGACTCGGGCGCCGTCGCGTACAGTGACCCGCAGCGGGCCGGCCCCCACGGTGGGGAGTGAAGCACCGAGGCGAGTGCGCTAACCGGTTGGGCGCGATGGTCGCGAAGTCGCAGCGGTCGCCGGCCCGCTTCAGCCCGTGATCCGGCGGGCGATCACCTTCACGCCGGGCTGCGCACCGGTCTGCGGGTCGCGCTGGTCTTCCGGGGTGCCGTCGACCTCGTACACCAGCCCACGCACCCGCAGCCGGTCGTTCACCGCCACCGGGGTGCCAGCCGGCATCACCACCTCGATGCTGTCCGTCACCGACGAGCCGCCCCCATCGGGCTTCTCGTCCGATCCGAGCACCCGCACCGCGGCGCCGGCGACCGGGACCTCTTCGGTGCGATACCTGACGTTCTGGTAGCGGTCCACACCGTCGGCGACCCGGCGCAGCACGATGACGAGCTCACCACCCAACGGCGCCCCGTACGACGTGCCGGCGACCGCGATCGCGATCTCTTGATGGTCAGGCACCCGCGGCAGGCCGGCCGAGTCATGCCGGGCCACCGCCGAGGCGTACCCCTTCCTGCCATCCGCCAGAGTGACGAGACTCCCGTCGGGGCACTCGACGTCAAGCCGGGTCACCGCCGTGATGGTCGCGACCCGCAGCACCCCGGCCTGCCCCGCACTGGTGAGGATCTTCTCCGCCAGCGCGGCCCTCACCCCGCTGACCGGCGGCCCGTACTGCCCCCACGCGCCGAGGTACGGCTCGATCGTGATCCGGTGACGCAGCAGCCACCCCGGAACCGTACCCATCTCAGTACGTCCACGGCGTCGACGAGGCCCCACCGAGCAGCCCGGCCGCGGCCAGTACCCGGCGGGCCTTCACGCCCACCAGGTCGACCCGGCCGCCCTGCTTACCGGTGGTGAACCCCAGGCTGACGCCGGCGATGCTGGCCGACTGCACCCCGCCCTCAGCCCCGGAGCCGTCCCACCCGTTCGCGTCCCACCACCGCACCACCTCGACCGTGGCCAGCATCAGGGCCTCGACATGCTGTGGTTCGGTCGGCATCCCCGTCTCGTCGACCGAGTAGGTGGCAAAGTGCAGCAGGCCGTCGACCTCGGCCGTGGCGTCCCGCAGCAGCCGGTCGACGTCGGCCGGCTCCAGCCCGGATATGTCGGCGAGCTGCTCCGGTGTCGCGTACGTGTGCCTCGGATCGGCCACGCCGGGCCCCCTCTCTGCGGTGTAGGAAGCCCAGCGCGGGCCGGTCAGATGTAGTCGGCGAAGAAGTAGCCCTCGGCCCCGGTACCAACGCTCGACGGGTCCGTCGCATCGCAGGTCAGGTTGAGCGTCCGGTCGTTCGCCGTGGCCAGCACCCGCATCAGGTCCGCGGAGATCGCGCTGACGTTCGACGTGGTTCCCGTCGTCGTCAGCGTCGCCAGGACCGTGCCGTTCCCGTCCGTGACCTTCCACGTCCGCGAGTTGGACCCGATGCCCGACTGCGCGACCTGCTTGACGATGCCGACCCGCTGCAACTCGCAGCCGATCGGCAACTGGATGGTCGCCGTCTCGCCTTGCGGCGGCAGGCCGAACGCAAGCGCCGAGCCGTGCCGGTGCGTCACCCGGTTCGGGCGGACCGGCCGGCCGAACCAGCTCCGCGTGGACCACGGGGCGCCGTTGACCGCGATGTTGGTCCGCGGGGGCCCGACGTACGTCGCCGAGTACGGGGTGCAGTCCTCCACGATGAGCCGGCCGACACCGGCCCCGCCCCCGGTCCCGCCCTGCGAGAGGAACCCGGTCGTCAGCCCGTCACCGGCGTCGGTGAAGAACCCGGCCCGGTCCTCGATCAGGCTGTTGTTCTCCACCAAGGCCCCGCGGATCAGCACCGTCGCCTTCCTGGCAGCGTTGTAGTCGCTGGTCAGGTTGGTCGACAGGCCGACGTACAGGTCGTTGAAGACCCCACCATGCCACTCGACCCGGCCCAGACCGCGGGCCACCACGTGATGCTTGAGCCCGTTCGCCCACCGAGTGTTACCCAGCGGGGGAGCGTTGCAGTCCCGGAACACCACCGTGTTGATGTTGGTGTCCACCAAGGCGGCGTCGTCGTGCAACTCGAACTTGTGCCCGTGGAACACCAGCACCGGGTCCACCTGAATCCCCAGCCCGGTCCCGTTGCCGTGCACGTACGCCATCCGGCCGGCCGCCCCGTTGCTGTTCAGGCCGAACAGCTCAGAGCTGCCACCGAAAACGTGGATGTGCCCACCCGCGGAGATGTCGAACACGTCCCCGCCCTGCAAGTGCGTGATCGACGGCGAGTAGAAGCCGAACCCCAACGCCTGCGAGTTACCCGCGTTGACGAACAGCCGCGCACCGGCGATGCGGGTCGTCCAGTCGCACCCGTTGAACACCCACCGGTCAGCGTTCGCCGCCCCGCCGATCACAAGGAAGTCCTTGTAATCTTGGAAGCGGCAGCGGTCGATCTTCCACCGCTTCGCGTTGCCGCTCGACGTGTGATAGATCATCCGCTCCGTGCCAGTCGTACCGATGATCGTGACGCCCTCAATCGAGACGTCATTGCCCCAGTTGTCGTCGTAGAACAGGTAGTCCGTCGCCCCGCTGGCAGGGATGCGGACATACAGAACGGTGTTCGTCTCACCGTCGCCGGTGATCCTCATGCCGGACTGAGTGCCCGACGGCGCCGCCCGCAACAGCGAGAACAGCGCCGCCCCGTCGGCGATGTAGTACGCGCCGGCCGGGATGTGCAGGTGCGGCCGCGCCGACCGGTACCCGAACAGGGTGGTCCGCTGCTGGAAGTTGAACCTTCCGGCCGCCATGTACGCGTCCCACGCCGCCCGGAACGCCGTGGTGTTGTCCGTCGCCGCCGTGGTGAACCCGGCATCGGTGAACCCGCGGCCGAACTTCGCCGCGTCCTGCGGCACCGCGTCGGCCAGGCCGAACGTCCCGGACGACACCCGCTGATCGACGTACACGCAGTCGGGCACCGCGCCGTAGTCCCGCACGTTGAACACGCCGTTGTCCGGCAGCGGGACGTTGTACGACCGCTGCCACCGGGCCGTCGTGGCGACAGCCAGGCCGGTCGCGTCGTACTGGATGTAGCCGTTCACCAGCGCGGTCAACTGCGAGTTGGCGTTGGCGCTGACGAAGAACGACCCGATCGCCGTCCGTGACCGGCAGTTCCGCACCGACACGGTCAGCGGCCGGGCCGCCGACGCCGCGTAGTAGACGTGCGGGTTGGTCCCGTTCGGCTCCACCACGATGTTGTCGAGGGTCAGTTCACCGCCGTACCCCATCGAGATGATCCGGCCGTCCGCGTGCAGGCTGTTCGCCGCGAACAGGACGTCGCGCAGCGACACCGGCGTCAGGTAGCCCGCACCACCGGCCTGCGAGAACAACCTTTGCGACAGCTCCGACCGGAAGCCCTCCGCGGAGAACGGCCGCGACCCGGTCTGCCGGAAATCGGCTTCCGCGCCGCCGACCGACCCGCCGAACCAGTGCACGTTCGTCGCGTTGGCCCAGCAGTTGTACCGGTTGGAGCTGGCGACACAGCCGACGTAGTCGTGGTTCACCGGGTTGCCGTGCGACCCCGACCCGGAGATGAACCCGTGCTGCCACCACGTCGTGTCCCCGGACACCCACTGCCCGGTCGCCGAGCACTTCTCCACCGTGACGTTGTCGACCTGGTACGCGGCCGAGCTGAGCCCGAACGCGAACCCGTTGACGTACTTCAAATTCCGCACGTCGATACGACGGAACGCGGTGGCCGTGGACGACCGCGACGTCACCGCCGGATCCCAATCGAGGGTGATCGCCGACGTCACCGTGTCCGCCGCCGTCGCACCCCGGATGCCGAACCCCTCGAACTCCGAGTAGGCCACCCCGTGCAGCCGCAACGCCTGCGCCAGGGTGCCCGAGACGGACAGGAAGCTCTCCAGCCCGTCGCCGTACATCCGGAAGCCCTGAACCGACAGCACGTTCAGCGGCGCGGTGATCTTGTAACTGCCCTGCGGCAGGTACACCGGCCTGAGCGCCTTCCGAGTGGTCGACGCCGGGTTGCCGGCCTGGATCGCCGCGTCGATCGCCGCCTGGATCGCTGCGGTGTCGTCCGCCGTGCCGTCGCCACGCGCGCCGTAGTCCCGGACGTTGACGACCTCAGCCGTGCCCGTCGGCCGGCCCACGACGCGCCAGTTCGCACCGTCCGAGACCACCTCGACCGACGCCTGCGGCGACCCCAGCACGTACGTGGTGACGCCGTCGATCGTCTGCGAGCTGGTCGTGGCCACAGTGACGGCGTTCGCGCCGCCGTTGATCCGCTTGACCGTGTACTGCCGGCCGGCCACGCCGACCGCGGTGGGCAGCGTGATGGTGACCGGCCCGGCAGTCGCGTCCGCCGCGATCGTCGAGTCGGTCTTGGTCATCGTGTACGCACCGGTCTTGGCTTCGTACGCGGTGATGATGCCCGGAGTCTTGGTGGCCTTGAGCAGGTGCACGAGGTCCGACGCCGAGCTGACCTCGGTATCGGCGGTCGACGTGTTCCGGCCGATCCAGTTGCCGTAGTTCGTCCCAGGGCCGAAGTACACCTTCTTGCCGACGGGCATAAAGGTGTCTTTGGTGAACACCTGCTTGCCGCTGCCGCCCTGGTCGAGGATGAGGTTCAGGGCGGTGTTGGCGGTGTGGGTGATCGGCTGGGTGAAGCTGCCGATGTAGACGCCCGATCCGGAATCACCCAGGTCCAGCCCCAACGGACCCTGCGGGTAGAGGACTTGGTTGTGGTTGCCGCGAATCCGGCCGATCTGCGTGCTGCCGCCGCCCGGCCAGTGGCAGTTGCGGAAGGCGTTGAGGTCGCAGTTCTGGATGTCGAACGCGAACGTGACGTTCTGGTTGTTCCATACCGGGTTGAGCGTGTCCTCGAAGTAGCAGGTGTCGAAGACGTTCTCGCTGGACGTGTCGGAGATCAGAATGGGCGTGCCGAAGTTGACCTCGGTACAGCCGCCGACGAACAGGTTCTCGTTGCAGTTCTGCAACCACAGCGCGGTGTTCTGGTTCGTCTCCAGCAGGAAGTTCTTGAAGACCGAAGCGTTCGACCCGTCGAGGTGCAAGCCGTTGTAGCAGCCGACCACGTGCAGGTTGTCGTACGCGCTGAAGTACGTGTCCTTGACCTTGATGCCGGTGTGGAAGTTGGCGACCTGCACGTCGTCCATGCGCGCCTTCTGCGCCCGGTCGACACTGATCCCCACGCCCGTGCCGGACCCCGGACCGATGATCCCGAAGTTCGACAGGGACGCCTTTCGGCTCGGCGACGGCGAGATGTCGAAGCAGGCGCCGGCCGTCACGTTGGAGATGAACCATGTGCCCTGCGTGACGGTCGTCAGGGCGTACTGGCTACCGCCGAACTTGTCCTGGATGCGGATGTCGGGGGTGTCACCGAACAGGGTCAGGCCGTGATCCGCGGTCACGGACGTGATCGCATACCGTCCCGCCGGCACGTACACGGCGCGGCCAGTGGTCACCCCCGAGTCGATCGCCGCCTGCAACGCGGCAGCGTTCGCGCTCGCGGTACCGCCCGTCGACAGGCCGAAGTCCACGGCGTTGATGACCAGGTCGCCCTTGCCGACCTTGCCGGCCAGGTCCGCCGCGGCGGCCGCGCCGATGTCCCCGGGGGTGAGGGTGACCGCACCCGACTGCCCGTTGACGGACAGCACGGAGCCGGCCGAGCCGAGCTGGGTCCAGTTGGCGAGCACCGACGGGTCGTCGGCGGTGAGCATGTACGCCTGGGCCGGGTCGAAGTCGGAGCGTACGGCGACGTCGCCGCGGTCTGCGTCGAGGGCGAGCATCGCCGCCTCGGACGCCACCGGCCACGTCTCGGAGATGTTGACCGCGGGGATCTGCGCGGACGGCACCTTGCCGTCGACCAGGTCAGCTTTCGCCGCGAGGGCCGCCACGACGGACGGTGCGGCGGCCACCTTGTCGAGCTGCCCGGGCGGCACGTCGCCGTCGGAGTCGAGGGATGCCAGGCCGGACGCGGCGCCCCTCTGGCCCTGCACGTAGGTGATCGCGCCGGCGTTCTCGCGCAGGGCGCGGTCTTCGGTGGCTTCGGCGATCAGGTCGGCCTCGTGTGCGTCCCGCTCACGGCGGGCGTTCAGTGCGGCCACCGCGGCGACCGCGGCCGGGTCTGCATCGTCGGCGATCAGCACCCACCCGTTCACGATCAGGTCGGGGCGGGGGGCGTCGAATGACTCGGTGTGGCTGGCACCCGCGGTCACTTTGCGGTAGGTGTACGGCACTGCTTCCCCCCGGTCGGGTTGGTGCGTGGGTGGTGGGTTAAGGGGTGCGGCCCGGGCTTCTCCCCGCCGAGAGCGCCCGGGCCGCGGTTCACGGGGCGGTCAGGACTTCGCCGGCTTGCCGCCGGTCTTGTCGTCGCCCTTGGTGTCGTCGCCGCCCTTGCCGGCGTCGTCGCCGCCGGTCGGGGTGGACGGGTCGGCGGCGCCGGTGCCGGCGTTCGTGCCACCGCTACCGGTGGTGTTGGCGGCGGTGGTGCCGGTCGCCGGGGTGACGGTCGCCGTCGCCTTCACGCCGGCCTTGCGCCGCGACGTCTTCGGCTTCTCCGGTTCGACGATCTCGACGGAACCCACCTCGGTGCCCGGGGCGAGCCGCTCGGCGACCTTGTGGGCCTCGGGGACCACCTCGTCGGCCACCGGGTCGCCCTCGACGTGCTGCTTCACCAGCACGCCGGCGTTGCCCGGCACCTCGGCTTCGAGGGCGACCTGCGCGGCGAGCTCGGCGTCGGTCTTCGGGTGCAGGTGCGGGTCGGGCCCGATCTGCACGTCGTCGATGCCGGGGCGGGACAGCACACCGTCGGGGGAGCCGGCGCCGGTGCGCCGGGTCACCGGGGTGGCCGCGGTCACGCCGGCGGTGCCGAACTCGTGGGCCTCGGGCTCGCCGTCCTTGCCGGCCCGGATGCGGTTCTGCCGGGCCGTGGTCGCGTTCGCGATCGCGGCCTGGTTGGCGCGCTCCCGGCGGGCCTCTTCGAGGGTCGCGGCGGGGACGGCGGACAGCTCGACGCGCTCGAAGTTCGAGCGGGCGTCGAGGTCCGGGTTTGCCTCGTCGTACAGGTGGATGGTCTGCGTGTTGCGGTTGCGGTAGGCGACGAACTCGGCCTCGGCCGCCGCGCCGGTCTCCTGCTTGGTGTCCTCGGCCATGCCGGGGCTCCGTTCTCTCGCTGTGCGTGCGTTCAGGGGAAAGGTGCAGACACGCCGCGGGCCCCGGTCCGACCATGTGGTCGCGGGGCCCGTGCGGCGTATCAGGTGGTGCAGGTGGTGCGGCGGGTCAGACGCCGAGGGCGCCGCGGATGATCACGGCACGGTTCGGGTCGAGGGTCTTGCAGCCGTACAGGATGTCGATCGAGCAGATGTCCTGCTTCTTGTCCATGTCGTAGCCGAAGATCACCCGCAGGCCGAAGCCCTTGTAGTTCGCGATCGCCGCGTTCGCGGCACCGCGCGGGAGGGCCAGCGGCCGCACCGCCATGGCGAACGCGGTGCGGTGGAACGCGAGGCCGACCTCGGTCGTCGACACGCCGACACCCGGGTTGGGCTGGACGATGTTGTTCGTCTCGTACGGGTCGAAGTTGAACACCCGCCGGCCGAGCGACGCTTCCTGAAGGCCGAGGGTGTCGCCCCGGGCGTCGGCCCGGTTCATCAGGTCGTCCTTGAGCCACTCGCCGGCCATCGTCGGGCCGACCACGACCGAACGGCCGGTGAGCGGAACCGACTTCTGCGTGAGCTTGCGGCCCGCGGCGATCAGCACCCGCGGGTCGTCCCACTCCTCGCCGGCGGTGGTGCCGACCTGCTGTGTGATGTCCGTACGCAGCGCCAGCAGGTCGCGGTCGACCTTCTGGCTGATCGCCTCCATCGCCGGCGACAGCAGCCGCTCGGAGAAGTCGGTGATCTTCAGCGTCTGGTCCTCGGAGGTGACCGCGAACGAGACGTCGGCGAAGTGGTTCAGGGTCATCGGGATGCCGGACTCGTTCGCGTCCTGCACCGTGATACCCGCGGCGCGGTTGTACTCCAACGCCACAAAAGTTGCCGGCTTGCGGATGGTGATGGTGTCGCCGACGGCGTTCGCGAACGTGTCCTCGTAGTCCCGGTGCACGAGGCCCGCCATGACGGTGGTCTCGTACAGGGTGGCGAGGGCCGCCTCGGCGATGACGTCGGGCGTCAGCAGGTTGTTGGCCATCTGTGGCCCTTTCTCGGGTGAGGGCTACCTGCCGCGGCGTTCGCGGAGGGATGCCCGGTGGGCTTCGATTCCTTGGGGCTCGGTGCTCGTGCCACCACGGGGCCCGCCCGCGAAGCCGTCAGCGCCGGACGCGACCGAGGTCTGCACCGGCGCGGTCGCCGGCGCCACCTGGGCGCGCTTGAGGTACTCGTTACTGCTGACCGCCGCGGCGATCGCCGCCGACACCTGGTCGGCGTAGTCGTCCGCGTCGGGGTCGAGACCCGCCACCGTGCGCATGAACGACACGGAGTCGGCGAGTTTCTGCGGGTCGGCGCCGTGCTCGTCGGCGCCCTTCCACAGCGCCAGCTCGTGCGACACCTCGCGGTAGCGGGCCTCCCGGGCCTGCACGAGCTCGTCGCGCTGGCCGAGCTGCTCGGTGAGCGCCTGCACCTGCTCTTGCGGGGTGAGCTCGGCCGCCGCCTGGTCGGCGACGTCGGGCATCAGACCGGCCGCCTTCAGCAGGTTGCCGATCCACTCTTCTTGCTGGGCCTTCAACTTCTCGGCCGCCGCGGCCTCGGCCTGCTCGGCGGCCGTCTTGGCCTTGACCCGGTTCTCGCCGTTCTCCTTGCGGAGATCGCGGATCATCGCCTGCACGTCTTCGGGTAGCGACTCGATCGGCGTCTGCCCGGCCGCGGCGGCCGCGACTGCGGCCTGCTGCTGCTGGGCGCCTTCCGACGCGCCACCACCCGGCGCCACGTCCCCCGTGCCACCCGGCGCCCCTGCGGGCGGGGTGATCAGCAGGTCGGCGTCGGCGTCGCGGCCGCCGGATGCGGGGTCGCCGGCCGGGGCCTGCCCGGCGGGGGCGTCCTGCACCGCGGTGCCTGTGCCGCCGGCGTCGCCGGCGCCGCCCTGGTCGCCCGTGGGGGCGGTGTCCAGCGGCGCCGGGCCGGTCGGGTTGGTGAACGTCGCGGTGACCGTACGGACCACCGCGGCGGTGCGGCCTGGCTTGACGTGCTTCATCTCTGTGCCCTCCCGTGGGCGTCGTTCCGGTGGCGCCTGGCCACCGGTGGCGGGTACGACACAGGCCCCGACCGGCGCGTCGAGCGCTGGGCGGGGCCTGCGGGTGCCGGGCCCTCGGGTGAGGGCGCAGATACAGCAGATATATAATTCGGGTTGGTCTATCCGTGGTTGCCGTTTTCGGCGGCGAGGATTGCCGTCACCGCGCTGAACGCCAGCGCGGCGAGGCTGTAGAACACCATCAGTTGCTCGAACGGCTCGAAACGCCAACCGGACGACCACGCACACGCGACGGCGGCCGCCGGCCAGTTCACGACAGCGAACGCGAGCAGCCACCACCCAAGACGCACCCGGGTGCCGCACCGGCGGTAGCTGTCACGCCACCGCCGGATACGGCTCACCCGACGGCCTGGTCGTCGTCGTCGAAGTCGGTCCGGATCGACGTCGGCCGCGACCAGCGCAGCCACGAACCGACCCACGCCCGGGCAGCGGCGCGCTGGTCGCCACCGCCCTGCGTGGTGTACGGACACGCGGTGACGGGCTCGCCGGCGACACCGGCCCGCCTCCCGAGCTTGCGCGCGGCGTCGAGCATTGCGCGGTTCACACGAAATCCCTTCCGTTCGAGCCAGCAGCGGCCCGAGCAGTCTCTCGCGCTTTCCGGGCGTTGCCCGAGACGTTGCCCTTGAACTCGGCGAACGTCATCCGCGGGTTGGCCTGCCAGTACCGCAGCAGTTCCTCACTCGCGTACTTCCGCGCCCGGGCCATGCCGCCCGAGAACAGTTCGATGGGCGTCAGCTCGCCGGCGTTCACCTTGGCCTGCCCTGCCGCGTTCAGCAGGTTGCCCGAGGTGGCCGACTCGGCGTCGAGGTATTGCAGGTGGGTGTGTTCCTCGTACGCGGCCTTCAGGGTCGCCTCGCGGCCACCCCGCACCGTGCCACCACCCGCCGCGTAGGCGGCCTCTTCCCGGCGCATCGCGTCGGGGTCGAGGCCGAACACGTCGGCGTATGCCTCGATGTAGTCCTCGCCCGCCGCGACTCTGCGGTCGAGCTCGGCCTGCTGCTCGGCGGTCGGCTTACCCCGGTACCCGGGGGTGCCGGCCGCCTTGCGCCGCTTCTCCTTCGGCCCGTACCGCAACCGGTCGTCGGGGTCCACACCGTCGGCGATCGCCTGGGCGCGGAACTCGACGATCATCTGCGACGCGAGATCACCCGACGACCGTTCGTCGCCGCCGTACGCCGCACGCACCTCGTCGTCGGTGGCATCGTCGGGCAGGCCGAGGGCCCGCCGATAGGCGAGCTCAACCCGGGTCGCGGTGGCGTTGTTGCCGGCCTGCCGGTCGGCGATCGCCTGCTGCCGGATCTCCTGAAACGCCTCGAACGCCTTCGGGATCTTCTCGAACGGTGCCGCCGGCCGCAGCGGTGGTGCGTTGCGGTCGTCCGGCGGGCCGAGCGCCGCCCGGCGCTCACCCTCGTAGTCCGTCTTCGGCTGCACGTTGTCGACCTGGGCGAGGTGCCGATAGTGGGCGATGATCGTCGCGGCCTGTTCCTGCGCCGACCGCGGATCGTCCGCCGCGGCCTGCTTCAGAGCTGCCTTGACGCGCTTCTCCCGCTCCCGGTACCACCGCCACTCGTCGGGGGTGTCCTTCACCGGTTCCGGCACCCCGAGCGCAGCCATACGGGCCCGTTCGAGACGCTGCCGTATGCCCTGGTCGTGCTCGGCATACAGCTTGATGTCGCGCAGCGCACCGATCGGGTTCCGCAACCGTGCCGGCCCCGTCGGCGCGTTCGCCTTCAGCGCGGCGACCCGCGCCGTCTCGGCGTCCCGGCGCTCTTTCTCCTGCCGCAGCTCGGCGAGCCGATCCTGCCGGACCCTGTTCGAGTTGAAGCCGTCCGACTCGATGTCGGCGATCGCGTCGCGCAGCGCGTCGTCGTCGAGCTTGCGCACCGGCCCCGACATCATGTCGCGCCGACGCTCGGCCGCCTTCCGCCGGCGGTCTTCTTCGACCCGGGCGGCCTTGCGCCGTTCGAGCTCGTCGGCGGCGAGTCGGCCGAACTCGCGATCGCCCTCGCCGAAGTTGGGCGAGTTGGCCATGCGCGCGGCCGCAGCGACCTCACTCTCGGCCATTCGCGTGAGCATCGCCCGATCGCGGGCATTCTCCGCTTCCCGTTCGGCCACCCGGGCCGCCTGCTCACGCGCGGCCTGCTGGTCGCGTTCGAGCTGCTCGGCCTTCGCCTTCGCCTCGGCGGCCGCCGAGGCGTCGAGGCGGGCCTGTTCGGCCTTCTCCCGCCGGTCCCACTCGTCGAACACCGCGATGATCCGCTGCTCGTCGCCGAGCTGGGCCGCGTGCTGCGCAGCCTGGTCGAGATCCTCGTCGCTGCTCGACTTGTCGGCGATCGCCCGGTCGATGAACGTGCGCAGGGCCGTGTCGTCGGCCTCACGCTGCCGTTCCTCGGCCGCACGGGCCCGCTCGGCGTCCCGCCGGTCGATCTCGGCCTCGACCCTGGCCACCGCCGCGGCGTCCGGCTCCCGGCCCACCACCGCGGTGAGGTTCACCAGGTGGTCGACGAGCTGCTGCTCGTCGACCTGCCGCAGGGCGTCGCCGTCCGGCACCGACTCGACGACGGCCGCGTACTGCGCGTCGCCCTCGCGCCGGTCCAGCTCCCCGAGCAGCCGTTCGAGGGTTGCCTCGTCACCGGTCTGCCCGACCAGCTCGGCGAGCCGGTCATCGTCGAGCGTGGAAAGGTCCGCCGGCACCGCCGCGGCGTCGAGGTTCGGCCGCTGTGCCTCGGCCTGCACCGCGCTGGTGCGGTCGTAGGCGTCCTGCGCCGGCGGGGTGTCGGTGTCGTAGGTGGGCTGCGCCACCCCGGCCGGCTCCCACCGGTACCGGAACGCCCCGGTGCCGACCTCGCCCTGCTCGCCGTCGACCTGCTGGCCGAGCTTCTCGGCCAGCAGGGTGCGACCGTTCACCGTCTCCGAGCGGGTGAGGTGCTCCCGCCCGTCCGCGTCGACCCGGTACGCGCTGATCTTGTACGCGGGTTCGCCGGCGGCCGCGGCCCGGTCCGACTCGTCGTATTCCCGCGGCGTCGACCACTTCCCGGTGCCGGCGCTGTAGTCCTCCCACCCGTGGTACCAAGCCTTCGGGGTGTTCGCCAGGTCGGCCCGTTCGAGGGCGCCCGGGCTGTTGCGCTGCGACGCGCGCCAGCCGCGTTCGTAGTCGGCCCGGTACTGCGTGTCGTTCATCCGCGGCAGACGGGCCGGCCGGCCCGCCTCGGGCTTGACCGGTTCCGGCGCCGGCGGGGCCGGCACGGGGGTGGCCACCGCGTCGGGGTTGATCGCGCTGGTGAGCCCGGTCTGCCCGGAGAACTCGCGGGACTCGTCGGCGAACATGCCGAGCTGCTGCGCGGCCGGCCCCGACGTCTTCGGGCGGGGCGCGTCGTTCGAGCTGGCCGCGCCGCCCATGATCTTCTGCACGCCGAAGAAATCGACCGTGACACCCTCGCCCGGCTTCGCGTTCGCCGCGGCCCGCTGCGCTTCCCGTTCCCGGTCGCGCACCACCATGCCGCGGGTGATCTCGACCTGCGACGGGAAGTTGACCGGCCGGCCGGTCCGCTTGTCCTTCCACAGCGGCGCGTTCGAGCCGATCGCCGGCGCCGGCGACGCGGTCTCGGGCGGGCGCACCGCGGCGACCTCGGCGGCCGCGGTGGTCCGGGCCGGCGCCGGCGCGGCCTTGGCCACGGGGGCCGGCCCGCCTGCGGCGGCCGCGGACGGCATGACGGGCACCTCGCCGGTCAGCTTGTCGCGGCGTGCCCGCTCCTTCGCCTCCCGGTCGGGGTCGCGCACGATGTCGCCGCGGACAATGCCGACCTGCGACGGGTTGCGCACCGGCCGGCCGGTCCGCTTGTCCTTCCACAGCACGACGGGCCCGTGCATGATCTCGGCCGCGGCGGCCTTGCTGATCATGCCGGCGCCGGTGGTGGCCATCGCGTCGGCGGTGGCGGCCCGCACCCGTGCGGTCTGCTCGTCGCGGAGCTGCGCGGCGCGTGATCCGCCGACCACGCCGTGCGCGTCGGTGTTGCTGGTGACCTTCGCCGACGAGCTGGTCGTCACGGTCACCGGGTTGCGGCGCCGCTCGGCCGGCGTACCGGCTGGCTTGCTCGACGACTTCGCGGTGACGGCGACCTCGGCCATGCGGCGCAGGGTGCCTTTCCCGCCGGCGCGCATCCCGTGCATCCGCCCGCGGCACTCGCAAATGCAGGTGTGGCCGGTGGCCTCGCTGCACACCTTGTCGTGCCCCTGTCCGGGCTTCTCGTCGGCCATCGGGGCGCCTTCCTGGTCAGTCGGGTATGCCGAGCTCGCGGGCGGCCGCGGTGACGCGACCCGGTTGGGGGATGTGGCCGGCGCCGATCTGCTCCCGGTATCGGTGGCGGCGCAGCTTGTGCTCGGCCACGTGAGCAGCCATGGCGGCATCCCACGTGGCGATCCGTTCCGCGGCCCGTTCGCGGGCGCGGGCGGTGAGGGCGCCGGCGCGTTGCTCGCGCCAGTGCCGCAGGTGCCGCTCGATCTCGCGCTGCCGGGTGCGGGCGGTGTGGCCGGCCTCGTCGGCGGTGCGGCCCTGGTGCAGCAGGATCGACACCCCGGGCAGGTAGGCGCGGATGGTGTGCCGGCAATTCGGGTGCATGAGGCCGGCGGCGACGGCCTGGTCGAGGGTGGCGACCACCTGCACCGGCACAAGCTGCCCGGTGCGCCAGTGCGGCACCATGCGCCGGCCGGGCCCGCCGTCGAGCGCTAGCACCTCGTGCTCGAACGGTCGGCACCGTTCGCACTCGCCGGCCTGGTCGTCGACGGACACCAGGCGGATGCCTCGGGCCCGGTACGTGTCGACCAGGCCGACGACGGCGGCCCGGTTCACCGCGGTGCGGGTGCCCATTTCAACGTAGGACGTCAGGCGCCAAGATCGGCCGCTACGGTCGACGAAGCCGGTCACGCCCTGGGCGACGAGCTCGGCCCACGCGCCTTGTGCGGCCTCGCGCATGTCCTCGGCGCCGGTCAGCCGGCGGCCGCCGGCCCGGGCGATCGCGCGCCGGTACAGGCTCTCGGCCTGCGGCAGGATCGCGGCGTGCACGGGTCGGAGCTCGCGCACGCGGGCGTCGGCGAGGGCTTGTACGGCGTTGGCTGCGCGTTCGGCGGTGCCGCCGTACGGGCGGGGGATCTGGTGCCCGGACAGTTCGGCTACGGCGTCGGCGCGGCCGGCCCGGTAGCCGGCGGCGACGGCCCGGCGGGACTCGTGCAGGCCGACGCCGGCGATGCGCGCGGCGATCTGGCCGGCGGCGGCCCGGTAGAGGCCGAGCTCGGCCAGCTTGCGGGCTTGCCAGTCGGTCAGTTCGAGGCCGCGGTCGAGGCGGTCGCGGGTGGCCAGTAGCAGGGCGGTTTCGCCCTCGCGGTAGATCGCGGCCACCTCGGCGGTGATCCGGTCGACCCGGGCGACGTCGACGGGCACGGGTCGGCCCCTTTCGGGTGATCCATCAGGAAAGGTGCGGGTTTTACCCTCCTGTTTCCCGCATGGCGGGTACGTTGACACCTGCAAGCACGACGACGACGGAAGGCACCGACATGGCCAGCAGCCGGCAGACCACCGCCGCGATCCGCACCAACTACCGCGACGCCGGCGCCCCCGCCTCGGGCCTGTGGTTTGGCCGCGCCCGCACCGCGAGCGGCGAGGGTGTGCTCGTCACCATCGAGCGTCACGGCCGCGGCCTGACGGTCCGCGACGCCGCCGGCGAGACGGTCGACAGCTTCGGCGACACCGCGAAGTTCTGGTTTGCGCCGGCCCCGGTCGCCGAGGTCACCGACGCCGAGCGCGAGCAGGCCGAGGTCGACGCCGCGCACGTCGAGGCCGACCACCTGGTGACGATGGCCCGGCTCTGCGACTACCGCACCCCGATGGACGCGATCGCGAACCGGTCCCTGCACGGCATGGTGCTCGCGCACCGCTGCACCGACTCGTCGCTCGCGCACGCCGCGTCGGTGGCGTACAAGGCCGGCCGCCGCGCCCTGGGCGCCGCGATCGAGGCCCGCCGCGCCGCGGTGCAGGCCGACGTCGCGGCCGCCGAGTACGCGCACGCCGTTGACTGCGCCACCCGCACCACCGTTGCCCTGCCGCCGGCGCCGGTCGTCGAGCAGCCGGCCGAGCTCGTCGACGAGCAGGTCGTGATCGTCCCGTGCGGCGGGAAGAAGGACGACACCGCGACCCGGGCCGGTGACCTGTACGTCGGCTCGTACCACCTGGCCACCCGCCGGGCGGCCGCGGCGATCGCCGAGCGCACCGGCGCCCGCGTGCTGATCCTGTCGGCCTTGTACGGCCTGATCACCCTCGACCAGCGGGTCGCCCCGTACAACCTGCGGATGGGGCAGCCGGGCAGCATCACCGCCGACCAGGTGCGCCGGCAGGCTACGGCCCTCGGTGTGCGTGCCGCCCACGTCACCGTGCTGGCCGGCAAGGCGTACGCCGACGTGATCACCGCGGTGTGGCCCGACGCGGTGCGGCCGCTCGACGGCACCCGCGGCATCGGCCCCCAGCTCGCCCGCCTGAAGGAGATCGCGCAGGGCGGTGAGCTCGCCGACCAGCAGGCACCCGCCGAGCGCCCCGGTGACACCCGGCCGGCGCTCCGTACCCCGCTGGCCGGCGAGCAGCTCGCCCTCTTCCCGGCCCCGCCGCTCGACCTACTGGTCGACGACCTTCGGCCGCGCCCCCGGGCTCGCCGGCCCGGCCGCCGGATTCGGCGCCCCGTCGCCTGCCGGGTCGTCGCCCTGGTCGGGACGTAGCGGCCCATCCTTGCCGTGCCCGGTGTCCGTACCCCCGGGTTCGATCACCGCCGGCGGCTGCTGCTCCTTCAGGATCTTGGCGACCTCGGCGTCGATGTCCTCCTGCGGCCAATCCGGGTTGAGCCGCTTGACCTTCTGCTCGGTGCTGATCGCCCGCGCCGCGTCGAGCATTTGCAGCGTGCGCCCGATCGTCTCGGCGTCGGTGGCCACCCCGTCGGGGAACGTGACCGTGGGCGGCCGGTCGACCGGGACGTCGCGCACCTCGTCGGGCTTCAGCTTCGCCGCCCACACCTGCATTGCGGTGTGCACGATCCGCCGCACCGGCCCCCGCGCGTACAGGGCTTTCTTGCCGCGGGTGCGCATCGACCGGGAGTCGCGAGAGTTCACCTCGGTGGCTGTGGCGGCCACCTCGTCGACCTCGCCGAAGCTCTGCGCCGAGTAGCCGGCGCCGCGCACCGCCTGCTCGACCAGTGCCCGCGTGGTGCGGTCGTGCTCGTCGACCCGGATCGCGAACTGCACGACCTGCAATTGCAGGCCCTTCTCGCCGTTGTCGAGCGCGTCGACGGCCTCGAAAATCTCCTGCTCGGGATCGAACACGGCGCCGCGGCCGCGGCCCCTGCTCGTCGTGTACGTACGCGGCACCACCACCCGGCCTTTGCCGAGCCGCAGGTCGCGCAGCCATGACGTCCACGCCTCATCGAGCGAGTCGAGCATCTGCATGACGGGCCCGGCGTAGTCCGAGCGGCCGAGTGGCTGCCCCCGCAGGTCGCGGTTCGGCAGCATGTTGGGCAGGTACTCGGCGGTCAGGCCGGTGGCGCCGGTGCTGATCGTGTCGTCGCTACCCGAGTCGACCAGCATCGCGAACGGCGCCGTCTCGTCGTGGTCGACCAGCTCCATGCGCCGGCCGAGCTTCCCCTCGGTCGTCGAGGCGTACAGGCCGTGCATGACCCGGCCCGGTTCGTGCCGTTCGAGGTGCGTCCAGTGCCGGCCGTCCGGCCGGTCGAGCTGCCGCCAGAACGTGACCGCGGACAGCCGGCCGGCCCGGAACTCGGGCACCGCGGCGTCGGGCGGGATCACGTCGAACAGCGGCGCATCCGGCGACAGGACGGTGTCCCACCGCACCCGAATGTAGGCGCCGCCGAACGCCGACGCGATCTCGCCCGCTTCGAGCAGCACCGCGGCGAGGTTCGCCTCGGCGAGCAGCTCGTCGAGCACCTTCTGCGCCGGGTGGCCCTTCTTCAGCTCGGGCAGGTCGATGGCCGGCATCTCACCGAACAGCAGATCGGCGCTGGTCATGGCGATGTCGGACGCGAGCGGAACGTGGACCTTGTGGTTGCGGACCTGCCCGGACGACACCGGGGTGCCCCAGAACACGCGCTGCACACCGCGCAGCAGCGACCCGGTGAACCGGCCGCCGGCGGGCCGCGGCTGCCCGGCCGGCACGTCCATGTCGACCCCGGACGACAGGCCGGGGAACTGGCCGTACGCGGCGGCGAGCTTCTCCGGATCGCCGGAATACCAGGCTTCGTACCGGGTGTAGAGCTCCGCGGCCGGCTTCGTCGCCGGGGGCGGCCAGTCGACGTTACGGTCGGGCAGCGGCATGGTGGGGCCTCCTACCGCTCGTCGCCGGCGGCCTGGTCGTCGTCCAGCTCGGCGCGCTGGTCGGTGTGGGTGTAGGTCACGCCGTGCGTGCCGTCGGATCGTTCGCCCTCGGCGCGCTGCACCCCGCACCCGCACGACGTGTCCGGGGCGTGCGGTGCGCGGTCGCCGGCGGGGATGAGGTGCAGGGCCATGTCAGCCGGGCCCGTTCGGGTTCTTGCCGCCGTGGTGGCCCGGGGTGATGCCGGTCGCGAGCTTGTGCAAGTTCGCGCACCAGCCCTTCAGCATGTGCCCGGGCACCTTCCCGCGGTAGAACTTCTCGCACCTGGTGAAGTCGCCCGGGGTGCCCCATCGGAAAATCTTGCCGCCCTCGGCCGGGTTGATCGCCCACGCCCGCAGCCGGGCCGTCCCGGTCGCGTGTCCTTCTGCCGACTTCTTCGCGTCCGCCACCGCGGCACCCCCGTAACCTGTGACCTATGGATCTTCTGCGGCGCCGGTGGGCTGTGGTGTGCCTGTACGCCGGGATCGCCTGCCTGATTGCCCCGATGCCGCTGTCGTGGTTCGGGGTGCGCTGGTGCGAGTGGCTCGCCGTCACCGGCCTGGTGCTGGTGCTGGGCCCGCCGCTGGTGTTCTTGGCCGGGGCGGTCTACCGGCACGAACGGCAGCGCCGCGAGCGTCGCTAGATTTCGACGAACCGGATCTCGCCGAGGCCGGCCTGCCTGGTCGCCTCGGCGGACTGGCGGGCCTCGTCTGTGAGTGGCGTTTCGAGGCGCACGATCCGCGGGGTGATCGGCTGGCCGTGCTCCTGGCCGTCGCCGGCGGGCGGGGCGAGGTAGTCGGAGTTGAATCCGCGCTGATCGTCGATCCACTTGTACGACGGGTAGGTGATCGCCTTCAACTCGGCGTTGATCATGATGGTGGCGCGTTCGGGCAGCCACTCGGTGATGCCGTTCTCGGCGAGCCACCGGTACATGTCGGCGGCCGGCCCTTCGGCGAGCAGCGGCGGGAGCTCGGTGGTCTGCGGGTGTTCGGGACGCGGCATGGCGGGTGCCTCTTCCTGGTCGCGGGCAGCAGAAAGCGCCCGCGTGCCGGCGTGAGGGCACAGTGCGGGCGCTGCAAATGGGGCGGATTGGGTGTCATCCTGCGTCGACACGCAGGTGATCGTCAAGCCGTAGGTGCGCGACACGCGCAACGGCCCGGCGCAGTGGTCGCGCCGGGCCGTTGCGGGTTGAGGTGTGCGGTCAGGGTGCCTCGGGGGTCACTTCGTACATGCAGCGGGCGACACGGCCAGGTGCGGCCGGTGTTTCCTCGCGGCGGGCTGTGACCCATCCGGCCCGTGTCATCCGCGCCAGGATCGGATACACGGTGCCGCTCTTGAGGCCGGTGTGCCGAATGATGGACAGGCCGTAGGCGTGGCCGTCGCGCAGCGCGGCGAGGACGGCGCAAACCTGGGCGGATACCCGCATCGGCTCAGGCTAGCCGTTGCGGCGGCGCCGCAGCGACACCGGCCGGCCGTTGACGGTGAGGCGGAGCCGGCTGCCGTTCACGCCGACCGGGATCGGTTCGATGGCGACTCGGGGGGCGAACTTGCTGGCTGTGACCAGGGCGCCGCCGACGACGGCGATCGCGATCGCTGCCCAGATCACATCGAGCGTGGCGATGAATACGCCGCCGACGGCGGCGCCGGAACCGGTCTTCGCGAGCATCTGCGCATACATGTACTTGGGAATCCTTTTCGTTAACGGGTTGATGGTGCGGAAGGTGCAACAGGTGGACGGCGTCAGGTCGCCACCCAACTGCCTTTGCTGCCGCGCACGAACTGAACTAACGCGCGGACGTAGATGCCGGTCAGTAGGAGGGTGTAGAGCTGCTCAGGCACGAACAGGGCGGCATACACGCGGGCCCGCCACCCCATGCCCCACACCGACCACACCCGCTCGACGAGCAGCAGCGCCGTCGGGATGGTCCAGAACCATCGGAACTCGACACCGCCGAACACGGCCAGCGACACGGCGAGCGCGGCCAGGTACACGGCGGCGACCAGGGCGGACAGCAGCAGCCCGGCCTGCTGGCGCCAGTACACCCACCGCATGTGGAACGGCATTTTCCGCCCGTACTGCGCGATGTTGCGCAATGCGCCGAGGTACCAGCGTTCCCGCTGCCCGACCAGCTTCCCGACCTGTTCCATCACGTCGGTGGTGGCGTACATCCCGGCCGGCGACAGGGTCGCGTACCCGCAGGTCTGCAACGCGAACGTCAGCTCGTTGTCCTCGGTGAGCGAGTGCGTGTCGTACACGCTGTCGCCGGTGGGCAGCAGGGCGCCGCGGCGCCGCTGGGCGCGCACGTCGAGCAACGCCTGATACGAGAACAGGGTGCCGGTGCCGGTCAGCACGAACGCCTTCCCGGCCATCCGCTTACTGACCTGCCCGTACCGGTGGTATTCCATCCGTTGCAGGTATCCCAGCATCGTCGAGCAGGCGCGGCCCGAGAACGTGCCGCCGACCCCGCCAACGCCGGCGGTCAGGTGTTGCTCGGCGATCTCAAGGAACTGCGGCGACAGGGTGGTGTCGGCATCCATAACCAACACGGCGACATCCCACGGTTCCGGGAAGTACGGGGCCAGCTGGTCAAGGGCGTAGTTGATCGCGCCGGCCTTCTTGTCCGGGTTGACCCCGGGGTACGGCATCACGTACGCGCCGGCCGCGGCGGCTGCCTCGGCGGTGTCGTCGGTGCAGTTGTTCGGCACGACGTAGATGCCGTCGGGGCGGCGGGTCTGCTGCATCAGCGACTCGACGGTCGCCCCGATGGCGGCGCCTTCGTTGTACGCCGGGATGATCGCGATCAGGGTGCGCACGTGTGGGTTCCTCGCGGGTTGGCGTGGGTTGTTACTGCCACCCGAGGTAACGCTACACGTGTAGCGATTGGGCCTCGGCCGAACGGACGCAGCCGAGGCGCCGAACGGCCCGCGACACGCAGGACGGCCCGGGCCCCTCGTGGCAGAGGCCCGGGCCGTTCCTGTGTTGGGTGAACCGAAAGGGTTCGCCGGCGAGCCTACCGATACACCCGCTCGACGTGCAGACCCGCGTACATCCTGCGCAGCGTCACCCGCCGCCCACGGCCCGGAGCGTCGACCATCCAGCCCCGGCCCATGTAGACGCCGACGTGCCGCCGGCCGACCACCAGGTCGCCGGGCACAGCGCGGGCCCTGCTGATCCGGTACGCCCGGGCGGCCTGGGCGCCCGACTGGTGCGGCAGCCGCAACCGCAGCCCGTACCAGTAGGCGGCCTTCGTCAACCCCGAGCAGTCGTACCCGCGGGGGCCGGCTTGCCCCCACCGGTACGGCTTACCGACCTGAGCGCGCGCGTACCGGGCGACCAGCGCGCGGCTGCGGAGCCTCACCGCGCGGGACGCGGGTACGGCCCGCGCGCGGTCTGCGAGAGCGGCGGCCGTCTGCGCATCCGCCATGGCGGCCACTCGGGCGGCTGGCTGCAGAACGGGACCGGCGGCAGATACGACCGGCGGCCTGGGCAGCAGCGCGGCCTCGACGGCCGGGGCGGTTGGTCCGGCATGGGCGGGTACCTCCTGGCCGATGGCGGCCACGGCGGGCAGGGACACGAGCAGAGCGGCAGCTACGGCGGCCGCGCGATGCGTGCGAGACAGAGCAGGCTCCGATGTTCGGCCCGGGGCCCTCGTGCGCATTCCGCCCGCCCCGGCCTGCGCCTGCTTCGCGCTGGTCGGACGGTGCCACCGGGTGACGCCGGCGGTACGGAAACCCGGGCGGTGCGAGTGCGTACCCCGGCATTCTGCACAGATCGGCGCCGATTCGGGGGACGGAACGGCGATATCGACCGGGTGACCTGGGATACTTGGGACATGACGAGCGATGAGCAGCACCAGGACGACGCCGGCGGGTACGAGCTGCGGATCAGCCGACCCGCGACCAGCGAGGACTTTAGGCAGTTCACCGGCGACATGACGCCCGAGGCCCGGACTGCGCTACTGCGCACCATGCAGGACAACGGCACCGTGACGTACGCGGTCGTGGTGCCGCCCGGCGCCGACCAGGGGATCGCCGGCCTGATCATCGGCCCGCCCGGCAGCGAGGGATTCCTGCGCCGGCCGATCGAGGACGAGCCGATGATCGCCCCCGGCATGTCCGCGTTGACCGATGCCGAGTTCGCGGCCGCCAACGGCGAGCACGTCAACTGCGAGCACGACCCCGCCGGCAGCGACCCGCAGCACGCGATGGTGTGCTGGGGCCCACTGGCCACCCGGGAGATCGGCGAATGAGGTTCCGCTACGAGCCACACGAGGTCGACGGCGACGGCATCCCGTGGACAGACGAGCCGGTGCCCGAGCTCGACCCGGGCGTCGCCGACCACTTCGCCCGCAAACGCTGCTTCTACCGGACGGCCAACGGCGACGAACGGATCGTGTTCCCGCACCAGGGCGTGCAGCTCGTGCGGCACATCGGCCGCCGCGGCGGCATTGGCCAGCCCCGCGGGGGCGACGAGTGGCTGCCCGTGCGCCTGGTCGAGGGCCAGTACCCGCTAGCGACGCACCACGAGAAAGCCGACCGGGTGCGCGGCATCCTCGGCGGTGGCGGCACAGTGCGCTCGACCACCCCCGGGCGCGACTTCTTCGACCTGCGCCACGCCGAGCCGCGGTCGCCGCTCGACGAGGGGGAGCGCCGGCGCTCTCCTGACCAGATCACCCGCGGCGCCGGCCCGGCCGAGATCGTGTACGTGTACCGGGGAGGCCGGTGGTGGTGAGGGAACGCGCGCCGCTACCGGAGCGGCCCGCCGAGGCGGCCGAGGCCGACGCCGATCGCGCCGGCGACACGACCATGCACCGGGTGGTCGAGTGGTCCGTCGCGTTGCCGGGGGTGGGGGAGTGAGCGACGAGCACGTGCTCGACCTGGCGGCCACCGCGAGCCGCGAGGCCCTGTACGCGGCGTTGCAGGCCGCGCAGCTCGTGATCGTCGAGCTTGCCGGCAGCGCGGGCCGGCTCGACCAGCTCGCGGCGTTCGAGGCGCCGGTGCGGCGCGCGTTGCGTGTCGGGTCGACCATCGGGTCGCCGGCGGATCTTGCGGCGCGGGCGGCCGGCGACCAGACCGGGCACGGCGACGTCGCCGAGGCGCTGCGGAGGCCGGCGGGGTGCGTCGTGCGCGACGAGCACCCGCCGCACGGCAAGTGCCCGGGATACGAGGCGAGCGGGTCGCATCGGCTCGTGCCATCCGAACGGCACGGGTGCGAGTTCGAGGTGGGGATCGGGGGCGCACTGTGTGGTCAACCGGCCGACTCGGCGGTGCATCAGGGGTGGTCGACACCCTTATGGACATGATCGACACCACGCTGATAATGACTGTTATCGGCCAAACGAACGGAGACGACAAGTCATGACCGAGTACACCTTCAGCCCGGGGCCCGACGACGGCGCCCCGTATCGGGTCACCTATCCCCCGCCGAACATGCCCGAGCGACCCGACCACGCATACGACGGGTGCACCACGTGCCAGGTGTGGCGCGAAGCCGGCGGCGTGCTCATCCTGTCCGGCGCGCGGATCATGTCCGGCGCAACGATGCCGGACGGCTCTCCCGTCGTGGTGACCTTGCCGCCCGCGATGCAGCCGGCCCGGGCGTACGGTGCCGGCGGCAAGTCGTGGGCCGAGCTGCTCGACGAGTACGACACCGCGCTGATCTCGTGGCGGGAGGGCGATCATGATGCGGCGCCGCGCGTCAAGGCGATGCGCGAGCAGATCCTCGCCGGCCTGGCCTTCACTCCCCCGCCCGGGCCGTATCACGAGGCGGGCAAGTTCACGTGCGCGGCCGACGGCTGCCCGGCCGAGGCTGACACGGCCGCCGGCTACGTCGGGCCGTGGCGGCAGCTCGTCGGGCTCGGGTGGCGGCGCAACTCCGACGGAGCGTGGCAGTGCCCGATGCAGCACCCGATGCAGCATCCGACGCGCGTCGTCTGCGTGTACGCGCCCGAGTGTCGGTCGTCGGCGACGGTGCTCGACGGGCACAGCTACCCGTCGCACGAGTTCCCGCTGTCCGGCTGGTCACACAGTCCCGACGGGTGGACGTGTCCGCGGTCGCACTCCCCCGGCGGGCTGGACGAGGTGACGTCGTGAGCTGGGGGCCGGGTGACCGGCCGGCCGGCTTCTACGAGCGTCCCGGGCAGTATCCGCGGCATCCGGTCGCCATCACGCTGCAAGGTCTGCGCGAGCTCGGCGAGCGGGACCTGCGGGGCGCCACGCAGCAGCTCGTCGCGAAGGGGTGGCGGATCGACTCGGCCGACTCGCGGTCGACGTCGCTCTCGCGGCCGTCGTACTGGCTACCCGTGTGGGCCACCGTGCTGCTCGTGCTGGGCACCTGCGGCGTGTGGATCGTCCCCGCGGCGTGGTTGCAGGGGTCGCGCCGGCGCGACACGATCGTGCTCGCGCTGGATCGGCACTACATGCTGCAAGAGACCCGAACGCGGGGGTGGTGAGCGTGGTCGACGAGCACCAGGCCGTCGAGGCCCTCGCGTACGTGGCCGATCCGGAGCTCGCCGAGCGGCGGGCGTGGTTGGCCGAGCATCACCCCGAGCTCGCGGCCCGGTTGGACGCGGCCGCGGCCGCGCTGCTCGACCAGGCGGCGACCCGGGTGCCCCGCGGCGACTTCTACGTGACCGACGCCGCGTACCCGCCGGAACGGTGGATCGCCACCACCACCCCGGCGGCGCCGAAATCGCATTGGGTGCGCGAGCTGTACGAGCGGATGCGGGCCCGGGGCGATCTCGCGGTGCTGTCGACCGGGTGGCACTGGTCGCCGGCGCCGGCGGCGATCGGGCCGCGGCGGCACTTCGTGCTCGACCGGCCGGCGTCGCTGCTGCCCGACGGGGCCGAGCAGACCCGGAAGGCTGATCCGGGTCACGAATGACGAGGGTTTGTAAGCGTGTCGCATACGTGTGTGCGATACGCTTACAACATGACCAACACCGCCGTGACGGAGGGCCCGCAGGCCCTCGACGCATCCGTTCTCTACCTTCCCGGCCGTTCCGTCGAGCTGATCGGGCAAGGCCGCTTCGGGATCGTCGTCGACGTCGATCCGACCCCCGTGATCCCCAAGTACACCGTGCAGTGGTCGAACGGCGACTTCAACGACATGACGGCCGACGTCCTGCGCGCCGTCAACCCGGACCGGCCCGCCTTGGCGTACGACGAGTTCGTTGTCGCCGCCCTGGGTGAGAAGCTCGCCGAGCGCGCCGGCGCCGAGTCCCTCGCCGGTTTTCACAACGGGTGGAACAACGGCAGGGTGGCGTACACCGAGGCCGCGCGCGACATCCTGCGCGACATCGACCGCCGGGCGTTCGCCCTGAAGCACCAGCGGTGCCACTTCACGTACGTGGAGACGCCGGTACGGGACGGGGCGGCAATCGCTCCCCTCGCCGGCGACGTGTGGGTCGACACGTCGCTGCGCAGCGACGTGCACGACGACGGGGTGCACTGGCACGCTCGCCTCGACGGCACCGGGCAGGTCGAGCTCTACGAGCCGAACGGGCCGGGCCTGATCCCAGCCGCAGCCGTCGCGCAGATTCGGGGCGGGTTCAAGCTGCTGACCCGCCCCGGCGCCGAGGTGGCCGAGCAGCCGGCCCCGCCGTTCGAGCCCTCGATCACCTGGAAGCGCAAGAGTCGCGGCGAGCGCTGGCGGGACGGCGACCGGCTCGTCGAGTGCCTGTTCTTCGGTGACGGCCCCGACGCGCACGGCCACTGCGCGGTGCACCACCCGGTGCGCGCCGAGACGGCGATCCACTACGCCACCGACGAGCAGCGCGCCAGCGGCGAGGCGATCGCCCGCGCGCCGATCGCCGCCCCCGGTAAGCCGGCCGAGCAGCCCCGGGTGCTGACCGATGTCGAGCAGCAGCAGGTCGACGTCGACGGCCTGGTCGACGTCGTGCGCGCCGTGCTGATCGACGAGGCGCAGCAGCAGGCCGCGAACGCCGAGGGCGGCGCCGACTGGCCGGGCATGGGCGCCCAAAAGTTGCGTGCCGCGGTCGACGCCGAGTGCGCCCGGACCGGCCGCGGCTACAGCCTCGATCTGTACTGGCGGGCGATCGCGCACGGCATCCGGCAGGGCCGTGTGCGGCTCCACTCGGGGCCGCGCTACTCCCCCGCCCCTGACCACATGATCGGCCGGCAGTCGTGAACCGGCGCGGCCTGCTCTACCTGATCGTGTGTGGCCTGTCCGCCCCCGTCGCCTACCTGGCGGCGGGGGCCGCCCCCGTCGTGCTGGCCCGCGCCGCCGGCGATCCGGGCCTGATCCTGTCCGCTGGCCTCGCCGGTGTCGCGATGGTGGTCGCCGGCCTGCTCGGCATCGGCCTGTCCCGCACGGGTGGCCGGCCCGCCCCCGACCCGGTCGACGACCAGCTCGTGCGGCTGATCGACGAGGAACGTCTGCTCGACGCCGAGGCCGACAACCCGCGCGGTGTGCGCCTGTTCGCGCCGCACCCCATCACCGGAGGTCAAGAGTGACCAGCAAGAAACCGCGCCCGACGTCGGATGTCCTGCGCAGGTGGGATCGGGCGGCGAGGGATCTCGCGGCCCGGCTCGGCCTGAAGGACTTCAGTGTTCGCGGTGTCACGAACCGGGTCGCGCTCGATTCATGGACGCGCCGCTACTACGCCGAGCAGCCGAACATGATCACGCCGGCGACGCTCGACCCGGACCTGCCGACGGTGCTCGACGCGCTGAAGTTGATCCCTGCGGCCCGGTACGCGGTCGACGTCGACGAGCGGGACCTGATCCGCGCCGCCCGGCACCTCGGGGCGACGTGGGAGCAGATCGGCGTCTGCCTGGGCGCGGCGCAGGCCACGGCCCGGCAGACCGCGCGCGGGAAGTACACCCGGTTGGGCGGGAACGTGCGTGAGGCGGTCGTCGGGAAGGCGGCCGAGCAGGCGCCGGCGCTGGTCGAGATCGAACCGCGGCCGGCGCCGGCGGCCACGTTCACCGAGCAGCGCGAGGCGCACGAGGCGCAGCAGGCGGCGCCGGTGGCGACGTTCGTCGAGCCGGCCCTGCTCGACGTCGACCAGGCCGTCGCCGGCGGCCGCCGCGTGTACTGCCCGGCGCCGCACCCGTCCGGGGACGGCACCACGTGCGAGCTCGAACCGGGTCACGGCGGCGACTTCCACCAGGACGGCGGCGACCGGTGGCCCGTCGCGGCCGAGCAGCCACGAACGGCCAACGGTTCGTATCCCTCCGACCAGGCCGGAGGTGCCTGATGACCACCGATACCAAGATCCCCAACGGCGTCACCGCCCAGCCGCACAACTGCTGGGAGCTGATCTACCCGGCTACGGGGCTGCCCGTCGAGACCTCCGACGGCACCCGGCACTTCGACTCCCGCGACCACGCCGAGCAGTGGGCCGACGGCATGAGCGAGAACGGCGAGCCCGGCGCCAATGGCCTGACCCTCCGGGAGATGGCCGCCCCGTGCTGGATCGTCACCGCGATCTGCGGCTGGAAGCTGGATGAGGAACTGCCGATGGTCATGCACCACGACAGCGCCGACGAAGCGCTACGCGCGGCGCTCGACAGCGGCATGAAGGTCAGCCCGAACGGCGGCCTGGTCTGCGACGAGAGCTGCGAAGAGTGCATGGACGACGGCAAGCCGCGGCCGGATTGGGAGAACGGCGACAACGATCCTGAAGACGGGCCGACGGATATCGCAACAAACGAGGCGACGTCGTGACCGCGCGCAGGCCGCGGTCGCCGGCGACCAGGCCCACCGTGGTGATCCCCCGCCGGCGGCTGCTCGCGTGGCGCCGGCGGCAGCAGGGGCCGCGGCCGCAGTCGGTGCGGCCGGCCGGTGAGGTCCGGCCGCCGGTGTCCGAGTGGGCGTGGCTGTCCGTGATGGCGATCGCCGTCGGGACCGGCACGTACGGGTGGCCGGCATGGGTGCTGCGCGTGGTGGGCGTGCTGGGCCTGGTCGGGTTCGTGGTGGCGCGTATCCGGTACCGGGTGCGCCGAGGTGAGGCGGTGTGGCTGTGGGACAGGATCTAGTCGCCGGCGAGCTCGTCGACCAGGGCGCCGAGCTGGCCCGGCTCGACGCCGCCGGCGGGCACGATTGGCTCGCGGCGTGGATCATCGCGTCCGCGAAGACGCCCGACAGTCTGCGCTCGTACCGGCTGGTCGCCGGCATGTGGCAGGAGTACCTCGCGGCGTCCGGGCTCGACCTGCTCGACGTGCAGCGGGTGCACGTCGACGCATGGCTGCACCGGCTGCGCACCACGCCGACGAAGACCGGGCGGCCGCCGTCGCCGGCGACGATGGCGCAGCGCACCGCGGTGCTCGGGTCGCTGTACGACTACCTCGTCGAGGCGGGGGCGGCCGAGCGTAACCCGGTGCCGCGGGGCAAGAAGCGCGACAAGGCGCCGGCGCACTCGACCACGGTCGGCATGTCGCAGGCCGAGGCGATCGCGTTCCGCGCGCGGTGTCGTGAGCACGAGTCCGTCGACGACCGGGGTGTGCTGGTCACGATGCTGGGCGCCGGCCTGCGGGTCGCCGAGCTGGTCGACCTGGACGTCGGCGACGTCGCGTACGAAGAGGGCGAGCTCGTCATCACGGTGCGCGAGGGTAAGGGCCGCAAGATGCGGAAGGTGGTCGCCGGCGCCGAGGTGGTCGAGGTGTTCACCGCGGCGGTGGGCAAGCGTGCCGCCGAGCTGGGGTGTGAGGTCGACGAGGTGCCGGCGGATACGCCGATGTTCCGCACCAGCAGGGGCCGGTACGCGCAGCGGACCATCGCCAGGATGGTGCAGCGGGTCGCCCGGGCGGCGGGTGTGACGTCGTGGGCTTCGCTGTCGCCGCACAGCCTGCGGCACACGTTCGCGACGTTGGCGCTCGACGCCGGCGTGCCGATCGACGTCGTGCAGGATGCCCTCGGGCACGCGCACACGTCGACGACCAGGCGGTATGACCTGGCGCGCGGGAAGGTGCGCCGGGTCGCCGGCGCAGCGCACACCCTCGACGCGTACCTGTCGGCGGCGTAGAACGGACGGAGAGGCCCCGCCGGCATCCCCTGGGGCGACAGGGGGCCGGCGGGGCCTCGTCTTGCGTGGCGGGACTCTCAGGGGCGCGGGACGATGCGCCAGTCGTTCGCCATCAGGTCGCCCATGGACGGCACCCAATGGGTCGCGGACGGTGGTTCGTCGTCGGGCAGGACGCGCAGCGAGGTGGGGCTCGTCGCCTCGGTCCGCATCGGCGGCGGGCTGTAGAGCATCAGGTACTCGGGGATCTTGATCAGGGCGCCCTCGGGCAGGCCGGTGGCGGCCGCGGTGTTCGCGTTCGCCGGGATGCCGTCGGGGTAGCCGGCCTGGGCGAAGACGAACAGGCCGCGGCCGTTCCACCCGTCGCGGGTGACGTGGTGGCCGGCCTTCAGGGCGTACAGGGCGCCCGAGAAGTCGATCAGGTCGGGGTCGCCGGGCGGGATCTCGCCGACGTCGCCTCGGTACGTGGCGGCCGCCATGCGCCAGCGGTCGAGGAACTGCTCGTGCGTCTCTGCGGGTACGGGGCTCATGCTCGGGTCTCCTGGGGTGTCTCGTCGGGCAGGGTGGCCACGTACGCGGCCTTCGTACGCCAGCGCTTCGGGCAGGCCGGGCACCACACCTCGGAGTAGGCCGAGGGGGTGCGGCGGCCGCCGTTGAACGCCGAGTGATTGCACTTGCGGGCGCGGACCACCCACCGCCGGCGGTGCGCCGGCGTCTTGCATGCGAGGCCACCGCTCATTCGAGCACGTTCCCGTCGGCGTCGCGGGCGACCACAGCCGGGATCGGCACCGGGAAGCCGAGCGCGCTCGGGCGCTCGCCGGCGGTGCGGAGCTCGACGGTGGCCGCCCCCGCGGGCAACTCGTCGACCTGGGGCTCGACGTCGTACTCGACTCCCCCGATCCGGGCCCGCACCGGGGCGATACGCACCCGGCGGCTGTCGGCGCTCACGGCTGGAAGGTGTTCGTCTGCACGTTGCCGTTGCCGAACTGCACGCCGGTGGCGTTGCTCGGGCCGGCGGCCGCGTACATGTCGACGGTGGCGCCGGCCGGGGTGCGGGTGATGGTGATCCGGCCGGCGGCGATGCCGTCGAGCAGGTGCCAGCGGGTGCGGTTGTACGTGGCGTCGTCGAGGGCGTTGTGCGCGGTGAGGCTTTCGGGCTGCTCGGGTAGCCACGGGTCGCCGAGCTGGGCCTGCCACTGGCGCAGGTCGCAGGTGAACATCGGCACCCCCTCGGGGTGGTCGATCATCGGGCCCCACAGTTGCGAGAGCAGCACGTGATCGTAGGCGCCGAACCATGCCCACAGCTCGGCCGGCCGGGAGCCGTCGCGCACGATGAAGTCCTGCACGTCGGTGGCGATCCGGGACGGGAGGCGCACGGCCGGGTCGTCGAGGTCGACGCCGCACACGTTGGGCCGGTACAGGTCGGCGTCGTACGCGGCGCCGGTGGGGAGCTGGGGCAGGGCCGGCACGACGTTGGCCATGAGCCACGGGTGGGCGGCGATGCGTTCCCACGGGGCGAGTTCGTTCACGGCGTAGTAGCGGCCGCCGTCGTCGTCGACCATGCCGACGCTGATCAGATCAATGGTTCGGCCATCTTCGATGAACTCGAAGTCGTAAAAGATGCGGCGCTTGTCGGTGCTCGTCACGGTCATATCCGCAGGGTAGCGGCCCGGGCGGGATGAACGAGTGAAGCGGCACTAGAACGAATCCTCAATGCCTAGCCGGTTGGCTTTGGCCCGCCCGGGCCGGTACGTCTCGGATGCTACGTGATCAGCGGGGTGGCGTTCAGACGGTTAGCCACTGCGTGCCGTCGCAGTAGAAAGTCGCCTTCTCCCACTGCGCGAGGGTCTTGGACGCGGCGCCGTCGATCAGGCCGGACCCGGCCGAGTCGACGGTCAGGGCCGAGGCGTTGATGTTCTTCACGGTCCACTGGCGGCCCTTGCGGGTGGCCGTGGTCGGATCGGCGAGGGTGTAGGTCAGGCCAGTGCCGTTGAAGATCATGAGCGGCGGGTCCGCGAGCAGGTTCGTGTAGTTCGCGGTCTTGGTGGTCGATGCGAGTGAACCCCCGAAGGGAACCCACCCGGCGTTGCTGTAGCCGCTCTCCTTGATCCACAGCGCGTATCCGGCGCTCGACCCGGGGTACACCTCTTCGGGGCAGAGGGCGAGCGACCCGGGCGGCGCCGACAGCGATCCCTCGGGCAGGGTGGTCGAGTAGTAGATGCCCCGCCCGTCTGCGGCGCGGGCGAAAAGCAGGTCACCGACGAGGCTCGCCTCATAGGTTGTGGTGCCCGACCTGCCGACCTTGCCCGGCGCAAAGTTGTTGCCCTGCACCAGGGCGTTCGGTGTCGAGTCAAGGCCGAGGTGCGATACCAGCGCGGCGCCGGTGGCTCGGTTGCCGATGAACTGCACACCGCTGGTAGAGCCGGCGTAGTAGGCGGTGTGCGTCGAGTAGCCGGTGATGGCGGCGTCGGTGACGTGGTTGCCGACGACGAGGGTGTCGGGTGCCGCGCCGACATGGACTCCGAAGCGGTTACTGGCGGCGGCGCCACTGGCGCCCGCGGAGATGATGGTGTTGTTGGCGATGATGAGGCGACGGACGGCCTGGTTCGGCCCGGTGGCGACGATGCCGGACTGGGTGGTGCGCTGGATGGTGTTGCCCTGCACGATGTAGCCGTCGCTGCCGTCCGCGACGATGATGCCCTGCCCTTCGGCGCCGTCGATGACGTTGTTGGCGCACACCGTTCCGTAGCCGTAGGGGCCGGACGGTCTGCCGCCGAGGCTGAAACCGCCGTGCGGGGAGGACTTGACCATGTTGGAGCTGATCACGCAGTAAGAGCCACTGCACTCCACGACGGCCGCATTCTCGAACGTGTTACCCGTGATCTCGCAATAGTCACCGTTGACGTTGACCGTGTTGGTGACGTTCTTCATCCGGCAGTCGCGGACGTGGATGCGGTGCCCGTTGCCCTGGTGGTGGACGGAGAAACCCCACAGGTTCTCGAAGATGCACTTCTCGATCGTGATGTCGCGGACCCCGCCGGCCGTTGGGGACACGTCGACATCGATGGCCGCGGCCTGGTGGCCGAGGATGAAGGTGAAGTCGTTCTGGCCGAGGAACCGGACACCGGTGATGGTCACACCCGACGACCCCTTGGCGACCTGAAAGGCGTTGTAGACGCCGGCCGTGCCGGGCAGGTTGTGCGGGGGGCTGTTCGAGTAGGCCTTGGTCCCGTCGATCCCGGTGATGAGAATCGTCGAGTCGAAACCGCGCACGGTCACCCCGGAAGGGATCAGCACCGCGTTGTAAGACGTGTTCTTGGCGACCGCCCCGCTGAACGTGGCCGGCTGGGAAACCTTGTACGTCTTGCCCTTGCCGAGCCACACCTCGCGGCCGAGGGACGCGGCGGCGTCCACGGCGTTTTGCAACGCGGCCCGGTCGTCGGCCACGCCGTTGCCCACCGCGCCGTGATCCTCCGGTGTGACCACCGGGGTGCGGGGCAGTCCGAGTGCGGCCCGGTCCGCGGCCTGCTCGGCGTCCACGGCGCCCGCCTCGGCCGCCTTCCTTGCCTCGTAGGCGGCGATCGCGGCGGGCACGCCAGTCTCGTTGTGGTCGGTGACGGTGCGCCACACGGCCCGGCCTTGGATGGTCAGGTCGGGGGCCTCCGAGACACGGATCTGCCCGTTGTTGCGGTTCTGGTAGACGTAGTACGCCATTGTGGTGCCCCTCCCGGGCGTCAGTGTGTTGGTTGCAGCCGGGCGGGCGGCGCAGGGTCAGCGGCCAGCGCGGTGAGCTCGGCCGGGCGGGCCGGTCCGGGCCAGTAGATCGGCACCAGCAGGTGCACCTCGTCGACGGCGGCCAGGCCGGCGCGTGACGGGTGCGGGTCGTGCAGCAGCCGCAGGTCGAGGTCGACCACCACGGCGTGCCGGCGGCGCAGCGGTGCCCGCGGTGACGGGCCCACGCCGATGCCGATCACGCCGGGGTTCGGGTCGGGCAGGTACGGGCGCAGGGTGCCGTGCGCGGGGGTGAGGGTGCCGACGTCGCAGCCGGCGAACATGCGCGTCCAGCGGCGCCAGTTGTCGAACCACGACGGGCCGTGCTCGGCGAAGTGGGGCACCTCGTCGTATTCGCAGGCGAGTACCGTCGCGATGCAGGCGCGTAGGCAGTCGCCGAGGCGGCCGTCGGTGGTGCGGCCGTCGCGGCGGCGGGGGTCGGCGGGGTACCGCTGGTCGACGGGCCTCACCGGTCGTCCGCCCGGTAGGCGGCGATCACCTCGCCGGCGAGGCGTGCGGAGGTGATCGGGTGCCGCACCAGCATGTAGCCGACGACGATCAGCCGGCCGGCCCACCTGCCGGCGAGCACTGCGGTGTTCACCCGATCACCCCCTGTTCGCGTACCCGTGCGACGGCTTCGGCGTGCAGGGCGCGCAGTAGGCGGCCGCGCGCCCACCAGGGTGCCGCGGCCGCCTTGGCGAGCAGGTCGCGGGCGATGAACGGGGCCGCCGCGGCGACCGCGACGCCGGCGATCTGCGTCGTCGGCATGAGTCGGCCCGTCTCGTCGGCTTCGACGCGTACGCGGGTGAGCGCCACGGTGGCGGCCGCGTACGCGACGTCGGAGGCGAGCGGGTCGGCCAGCGGGCCCGGTTGCCGCGGCGGTCGCATCAGGCGTCGACCCGGGTCGGCCACCGCCACGTGCCCGGGGCGCCGTTGGCGTCGTACGCGACGTCGAGGGCGTTGTACGCGGCGCCCTGGGGTGGCATGACGAGCAGGTGCACGTGCAGCTCGTCGGTGGGCAGTGGCACACCCTCGTCGTGGCTGATCGAGTCGCGGGTGCCGACGACCTTCGCGGCGCGGACCGATCCGCCGACCTGCCGGTCGGCGTACCAGACGTCGCGGCACAGGGTGGGCCGCATGATCCGGGGTGCGCCGGTGGGGTCGCTGGTGGCGTGTTCGGTCACCCCGGTGGCGCCGGTGGGCGGTGTGGTCGAGGCGAGCTCGGGCGGGGTGTCCTGCTGGTCGGTCACTGGTGGTTGTCCTTACGCTCGGGCAGTAGTTGCGGGTTGATCGCCACGATAGCGGCGAGCTCGCGGAATCCCTGCGCGACGAGCACCAGGGCGTGCGCGCGGTTCGGGGCCTCGTCGCATGGTTCCTCGACGGCGGCGGTGTGTGCGTCGGCGAGGGCTTGTGCGGCGCGGCGGGCGAGCTCGCGGCCTGTGAGTGCTTCGCTCACGGTTTCCCGTCCGCCGGTGGTGGGCGGGGTGCAGTCTTCGGTGTCGTGCATGGTCATGGCGGGTTGTCGCTCCTTATGCGGCGAGGTCGTAGAGGACGTGGGGACGCCACGCGGCCTCGGTGGTGTGCAGCGCGTACCGGAGGGCATCGAGGCTGTGATCGTCGAGCTTGATCGGCGCGTCGATTCCCTCTTTCTGCTTTTTGTCATCCCAGCTATATCCGGGAAACTCATTGATGAGTCCTTTGCAGCCCTCGACGACGTACAGGCGGTTGAGGACCAGCAGGGACGCGATCGTGCGGATTCCGTCGACGACGGCGTTGCGGGCCTTGGTGGGGGTGAACCGGCCCTCGTCGTTCATTTGCGTGATGAATGACGCGGCGGATGGGTCGATGCACAGGAACTCGGGGGTGACGCCGGTCGGTTCGATTACTTCGCCGGACCAGTCGTCGACGCGGCGTGCGTGCGGGATCTTGATCGAGTCGAGCCAGCCGGTGACGGCGGCCGCGTAGTGCACGTCGGCCATCGACTTGTGCGTGCGCCGGGAGTCGTACCGGTACTCGTCGGTGACGTACAGCCGGTTGTCGACACCGAGGCCGACCAGGAGGCCGGCGAACGGGTTCGTGGTGCCGTAGTCGATGCCGGCCGAGATCCAGCGGTCGATCATCGGCACCCGGTCGCGTGGGATGACGTGCTTCTCGTCGTCGAACATGTCGTAGATCGCGCCCTCGGCGGCGACCCACATCCCGAGAATGAACCGTTTGTAGAACAGGCCGGTGAATTGCGCTTTGTAATTCGCTTTCTTCGCCGCGCTCAATACCGGGTTGTCGTCGATCGTGAAATGCCAGTGCCGCAAACCGACGTTCGGGTCGTCGGCGCGGGTGATGTAGTCGCGGCGCAAATAGTGGGCCGGGTTGTCCGGGTTCGTCGTCATGAAAAGCATGGCGCCGTCGACGGACAGCCGGCCGAGTAGCTGCACGAAGAAGTTCTCAGGCAGCAGGGTGGCCTCGTCGACGTACGCGCCCACACAGGTGAGGCCCCGCAGCCGGGACTCACTGTCGACGTTGTGGGCGCCGATGACGTCGACGACGCGGCCGAGGATGTACGCCACGTTCGCGCCCGGCGTGTACTTCACTTCCTTGGCCAGGGCCCCGAAGATCCGTTCGTCTTGCAGCACGCTGAAGACGTTCCGGTTCAGGGTGTCTTTCGTCTTGCCGATCATCACCAGCCGGCCGCCCTTGGGGGCGGTCGGGATGTAGAGCAGCCACCGCAGCAGGCTGGCCACGGTCTTGCCCGACCGGATGGCGCCCGTCCACAGGTTCAGCGGCGCCCGTGACTGCCGGATCGACGCGATTTGCTTCGGCGACAGGGACGGCATGTCGGCGACGATCGGCGACTCGGTGCGGAACTTCGCCCCGGGCCGGGCCTCCATCACCGCGGCGGTCACGTCACTGCCCCCGCGGCCGCGGCCTCGGCCGAGAGCTGCTCGGCGCGCTCGGCCTGCTGCTCGGCCGTCGGCAGCGGCGTCGGGTACCCGTCGTCGTCACCAGACTGGTCGGGGTGCAGGCCGAAGCCGCGGGCGAGCACGTCGACCAGGGCGACAGCGGCCGCGTTCCCGCCGCCCTTGGTGTCGAACCTGATCAACTCCATGTGCGCTTTGATCGCCATGCCCACGGCCGCCATGCCGTCTTTCGTCTCCTTCAGCGGCGGCTGTTCGAGGGTCTCGACGTGCACCTCGTGCTGCGTCGCGACGACCACCCGGTATTCCGAGTCGACGCGCTTCGAGATCGTCTCGGCGAGCTCGATCATCCGTTCGGCGAGTGCTGCTCGACGTGCCGCTAGGTCTGTGGCACGCGCGCGCGTCGCGTGGGCGGTCTTCGTCCGAGCAAAGGCATCCGTGATGCCGGCCTCGCGGGCGATGTTGCCGACGGTGGACGCGGCGACGCCGAACTCGCGGGCGAGCTGGGCGCGGCTGCACTCTCCTGCTCGGGCTCGGATGGCGTCGGCGATCGCGGTGCGGGTCTCGTCACTGATGCGCTTGGTGGACATGGGTCACCGCCCCCGTGGTGTGTTGTGGGGCAGCAGGGTGTCGTCGACAGCGCACGCGGGGTGTTCTGTGGCGATCCGGTGCCCGACCGGGATCACCGCCGGCGCCGGGCCGGGGTGCAGACACGACAGCGGCCCGAACGTGCTCAGGGCACAGTTCGGGTGCTGTAAATGGGTGTGAATGGGACGGTAGGTCACGGCCTGGTCGCGATCAAGCTGTCGGGGTGGTGTTGTGCGGGGCGCCGTCCATGAGGTCGAACAGGGTGAGGCTGTGATCGGGTTCGGTAGGCGGTAGCGACGAGCTGGTCGGCAGGTGGCCGTCGGTGGCGTTGCTCTCGATGTGCCATAGCGTCCGGCCTGCCGGTAGGTACGTGGTGTCGTCGCGGAGCCTGCTCGGCGCCGACCAGCCCCGGCGCGGGGGGCGTATGGCGAGGGGTGTCCATCCGGCGGCGCGGAGACTGGCGCCGCTCTCGCCGTCTTGGTTGTACGTGATCCCCCGCGCGTAACCCATTGCCTTTGCGGCCCGCCACGATGCGCCATAGAGCGCCGAGCAGGCGTTCGGTGTGCCGTCGGTGGCGACGCGGGTCACCTCGGCGGTGGCTCCGTCGTCAAGGAAGCGCGCGACGGGACGACCGACGGTCGCGACGCCGACGAGGACGGGCCCGGCTGCGACCCCGAGCGCGAACCGGTAGCCCTGTGGCGCCGGGTGGTGGCGGTGCCACAGGGTGATGAACGCGAACGCCTGATCGCGGTTCACGGGGACGATGCGCAGTTTCATGCCGGACGCTCGGCGGGCGGGGTGGCGCGGGGGCGGCCGCCGCGGGTGCGCCTGGTGCGGGCGGTGGCGGCCTCGGCCTGCACGACGTCGGTCCACTCGTAGAGGTACTCGGGTCCGGACGGGCCGGGGTACTTGGCGGGTGCGGTGGGGGTGACGTCGGTGGGGACGTCGCGGCCGAGGGCGGCGGCGAGCTGGGCGACGGTGACGTACGCGATCGCGCCGGTGCGGCGCCATGAGCCGAGTAGGTGCGGGGTGACGTCTGAGTATCCGTCGACGTGCTGGACGGCGCTGGCGGTGTAGTAGCGGGCCCCGTTCGGGCCGTCGATGACGGTCATGTCTCCCCCGTGGTGACTGTGTGTGTAGGTCGGGGCGGTGCCCGGGGTGTGTTCGTGGTGTCCGGCCGGTGGGCCAACGCCACCCGTACTAGTCGGTAACCGGCTGTTTTCCCTGGTCGGGAGGGTTGTCACTGTGTGTGGTGCCGGGTTCGGTCCACATGGCGCCGAGCAGGATCAGGCCGGCGACCGGGTAGCGGTCGAGGCGTTCGTGGTCGGCGGGGCCGGTCACCTCGCGGGCGAGCTGGTCGGCGGCGGTGGCCTCGTCGAGCAGGGCGCGCAGGGCGCCGGCGACGGCGACGCGGCCCGGGTGGCGCAGGATCTCGCGCTCGGCCGGGGTGGCCACCTGGGGGCGGTCGTCGACGAGGGCGATCTGCACGCCGCGGTTGCGGTACGGGCCGGGGTGGCGGGCGACGTCGTGTGCGAGACGTAGGGACAGGCCGACGTCGACCAGGTGGGCCATGCGGGCGCACACGTCGCGTTCGTGCTCGGGCCAGCGTCGGGGCACGCCGTTGGTGGCGTTCTCCCGGGTGACCGGGTGCAGGTATCCGCCGCGGGTCCAGTGGTCGACCTGTTTCGCGGTGGCGCCGGTGGCCACCATGTCGGCGATGTCGTACAGGTCGCCGGGTCGGATGGCGTCGCACTCGTCGGTCATGCCGTCGACGTGGTGCGGGAACGGTGGGGCGTCGACTTCGAGCATGGTCGGCGGGCCTCTCTGGCGGTGATGGGCAGGGTGCGGCCGCGGGCGGCGGCGTCGCGGTACAGGTGGTGCAGGTGCAGGGCGGTGGCCTGGTCGTGCAGCTCGTCGACGTACTGCTCGAACGTGGCGCGGGCGGCGGCGCCGGCGACGCCGAGTAGGTCGGCCAGCCCTGCCGGGCCGTCCCACAGGCGGGCGGGCCACACGTGGCGGCGGCCTTCGCGGGTGTCGGTGCCTTTCCGGCAGGGGCAGAACGGGCCTTCGCACAGGCAGTCGGTGTACCCGCACCTGATGGCCCACTCGCGCGGGTCGGGTGAGCTCACTTCGGCGTAGAGCTCGCGGGTGCCGCAGGCGGGGCAGCGGGGTGTGCCGGGGATGCGGCGGCGGTCTTGGCCGGCGCCGGCGGCCTGCTCGGCGCGGTCCGCGGCCCGGTCGAGGGTGGCGGCGGTGATGGTGAGGGGTTCGGCGCCGAGGTGGTCGAGTAGGCCGGCCACGGTGTCGAGGGAGAGGGCGACCACGACGTCGTGCCGGTCGCAGTGGCACCCGGTGGTGCTGGTGCAGGCTTGGCAGGTGTTGCCGGCCGGCATGACGGTGCGGCCGCGGCACATCGAGCAGACGATCGGGTGTTCGGGCCACGCCTCGGGCCAGTCGTCGGGTTGCTGGGCGTGGCCGGTGCCGTCGCACCAGCCGCAGGGCACGGTGCGGCCGCGTTCGTTGACGGTGAGGACCAGGCCGAGGCCGTGGACCCATTCCCACATGCGGGCGGCGAGGGCGGCGACGTCGCCGGCGACGTGCTGGCGGGCCTCGACGGCGCCGGCGTTCACGGGGATGGCGTGCGGGGCGCTGGGCTTGGCGCCGCGGTGTACGGCGACCAGGTAGGCGCGGCGTTCGTACCGGTACCGGGCGTCGAGGGCCTGCTGCTGGTCGTCGTCGAGCTGCCGGCGGTGGCGGGTGGGGCGGGCGCCGGTGCCGGTGCCGGGGTGGACGGCTTCGGCGAGCCATGACCAGGCGGCGCGGAGCCGGCCGAGGGCGACGCGGGCCTCGTCGGCGATGTCCGCGGTGGGGCTCACCTCTCCCCCGGCCGGCCGCCTCATCCGCGTACTGTGCGCCGGTGGCGCAGCATCATGCCGCCGGCGGCGACGTGGGCCCACAGCGGGCCGCCTTTGGCGCGTACGGCGGCGATCATCTTGGTGTCGGGCTTGTACCACTCCCACGCCGCGGCGGTGTCGGGGACGGTGCGGGGTGCGTCGAGGTCCGTCACGGCGTGCCCGGTGCATTCGGGGGTGGTCATGCAGCGCACCCGGTCGGGTGGGGTGCCGGGGTCGACCACCGCGGTGATGGTGTCGGCGCCGCAGGTCGGGCAGGTGTAGGTGAGGCACGGTTCGTCGGCGCGGTGCACCACCACGGCGCGGGCGGCGGCCTGCCGGCGCATCCGCTGCCTGCGGCTACCCACGGGGCACCGTCACGCCGAGCAGCGGTGCGAGGCGGCGGGCCCGGTCGTTCGTCCAGCACTCGGGCAGCCTGCGGGCCGCGGCGGCGAGCGGGTCGCCGTCGGGAATCATCAGGTTGCGGGCCGGGCGCAGGGCGGCGAGCAGGCCGAGCCACACCGCCTCGACGTGCACGGCTTCCTCGTGCTGGTGCGTGCCCGGGTGCAGCTCGATGCGGTGCGGCGGGCACACCACGCTGAGCAGCGTCTCGCGTTCACCCGACCCGGGCAGGTGGGCGAAGCTGCCGACCATCAGGTCGCAGCCGGGGTGCATGACGTGGATGCCGGCGCCGTGCGGGTCCAGCTCGTCGAGCAGCGGTTCGAGGTCGAGGTACCCGCCCGAGTCGGGGTCGACGATCAGGGCCGGGTCGTGCGACAGGCACAGCGGCCGCCACACGGGCCGGTTCGGTTCGGTCATGCGCGCATTCCTCCTGTACGCGGGTCGTGCACGGGCACGGGGACGATGATCCGTTCGGGGGCCGGCTGGATGTGCAGGTTCACGCCGGTGTGCAGCCGTGACGGGTCGTTGCGTTCGACGGTGTGGGCGTCGGCCATGCCGCGGCGGTACGCCTCGGCCACGGTGGCGGTGATGCCGGCGCCGGCGGCCGCGGCGAGCTGCTGCATCATGGCGGCGATCGGTTCGAGTACCTGCTCGGCGACCTGCTGGGCCAGGGCGTGACCGGGGTCGCCCGGCATCGGCGTGCGGTACGCGACGGGCACGAGCAGCTCGACCGGGCCGTACTTCTCGTCGTCGAGCTCGGTCCAGGTGGCCGACCAGCGGCCGCGGCGGTCCCACCACACACCGTTGCCGCGGGGCTCCCACAGGGCGATGTCGCCGGTGTCACGTTGCCGGGTGCGGACCAGGACGTCGCCGACCGGTTCCGGGCGGGGTAGGCGGGTGGTGGTGGCCTGGTCGTCGGTCACGACTGCACCGTCACGGTGAGCACTTCACCCGGGGCGAGGGCGATCGCGCGCTGCCCCGTGAGGACGGCGGCCGCGGCGAGTTTCGCCGGCGAGAGCTTCGGCTGAGGTGGGGTGGCGCCGCGGTAGCCGCGGGGCGGGGCGATCTGCTCGTGCGGGAAGGGCACCAGGCCGGCGCGCATCGCGGCGCGGCGCACGGCGAGGATCTCGGCGGGCCGGTCGTGCGGGTCGTAGGCGACACCGCGGTGTCCGCCGGCGATGCGTTCCATGTCGCGCAGCAGGGCGTCGTTCGGTTCGGCGGCCGGGTCGTCGGCGTAGTCGGCGAGATCGGGCAGCATCGCCGGGTCGCCGGCCGGCTCGGCCGGCGCCGGCTGCTCGTCGGACGGGCCGGACTTCTGGCCGTTGTCGAGGTGCTGGTCGACGAACCGCAGGGCGGTGTCGACCGCGGCGGTGCCGACCGGGCCGTAGACAGCGACCCCCCGGGCGGCGAGGCCGGATTCGAGGCGCCACAGATCGGCGGCGAACCGGCGGGCGGCGTCAGCGTCGGCCTCGCACTGGTTGACCGGGGCCGGGTCCTCGGGCCCCGGGCTGTGCGGGTTCACGGGGCGGATCACCCCGTCGGCCTCGCGCTGGGCGCAGTACGCCGCGTTGTAGGCGTGCCAGGCGTCGCGCCACCGCTCCGCGGCCTGCACCCACTCGGCCGGCAGGGTTTCCCACCCGCCGAAGTGCACGCCGGCGTTCGCAATCACTGCCCACGCCTCGTACAGCAGCTCGGCGCCGCGCGGGTCGAACACCTGGGCGGTGTCGGTGCCGGCGAGCTCGCGGCACAGGTCGCGCAGCGCGATGCGGGTCTGTTCCTGCACCGAGTGGTGCTCGCCGACCATCGCGTCGAGGTCGCGGGCGACCTTGGCGAGGGCAGCCCGGGCGGCCGCGGCGAACTCGGCGACGTCGCGCACGTCCTCGACGACACCGCGGCGGGGGCCGTCGCCGGGCCGGCCGGTCACCGCGGCGTGCATCTCGGCGACCGTGCGGCACGCGCTGTCGACCGCGGCGCGCAGGTTCGCCCGCTCGGCCCGCACCGCGGCGATCGGGTCGTCGGGCACGTCGACGGTGGTCACGTCGGTGCCGTCGACGTCGAAGCCCATCGCCGCGGCGTACATCAGGCCGATGGCGTGGCGGGTGCCGGCGAGCTCGTCGCGGAACCGGTCGCGGTCGTGCTGCACGACGACGAGCTGCGCCCGCAGGTCCGGCCCGTTCAGCCGGTCGGCGTCCATCGCGGCGAGCCGGTCGACGTGCATCGTCAGCAGCGACGCACAGTGCGCGTACGCCTGGGCGACGCGCTGGTCGGGGTCGCGGGAGTCTTCGCCCGGCGGCACGGCGCCGTCGGGGGTGGTGCCGGCCGCGGCGGCCTCGGCGTAGGTGCGGAACGCGGTCACCAGGCCGGTGAGGGACGGCGAGCGGGTCAGGTCGGGTGTGGGTGTGTCGCTCACGGCGGTGGGCTCCTTCGGTGTGGTGGGTCAGGGTGTGTAGCGGGTGCACTCGCGCCGGCCCGGATGGGCGGGGCGGCGTCCGCGCTGCTGCGCCGGGCAGACGCAGCACGTGTAGTAGGCGCCGGCGTAGACGTCGCCGCCGCCCGCGGGCAGGTTCATGTGCCAGTGGTGGCCGCACCGGTTGGCCGCGGACCGGCCGAGCAGCCAGTCGCCGAGGCGTAGCAGGCTGGTGACCCACCCCGGCGGTTCGGGCATGGGTGGCAGGCTCATTGCCGCTCGTCGGCCTTCATCGTGCGGCAGGCCGGGCAGTACGTGCCGGCGATCTCGCCGACCTGCTCGCCGATGCGGTGCTCGGCGCCCGGGTCCGCGGACACGACTCTGACCGGCACCGCGATGCGGATACCGGTCATGCCGAGACAAGGGAGGCGGGCCGGGCAGTACGTTGCCGGCTCGTCGAGGTGGCGCAGGGTTTCGGCGTCGGCGCCGATGCGTACGGTCACCTCGGTGTCGCCGGTCGCTGCGGCGTCGTTGATCGCGTGGCGGGCCTCGTCGACGGCCTCAGCAGCGTGTGCGCGGTCCATGTGGTTTGCCCCGTTCGTCGCCCCGTGCAGGTCACGGTGCGACGAAGGGGACGCCACGCGCCGGCGAGGTGACGCTCGCCGGCGGGTGGCTGGTGTGACCCCCGTACACCGTTGCGCACACTGTAACCGTTCGATACCGGGGTAAGCGTCACCTAACGCCCGATGTTCGGGCGAACGCTCACGACATGGAGTGGCGCAGGGCGGTCGCGCCGTGCAGCACCGGCCCGTCTTCTTCGATGCGCACAGGCCAGTCGATGTACACGTTCGGCGGGATGTCGCCGGCGGTTTCGGTGCCGATCCGGCCGGCCAGCGGTGTGCCGTCGTACTCGACCGGCGCCATGGCGTGCCATATCTGCGGGCCGCCGGCCAGGTCGAATCCGCGCACGAGCACCAGGTCGATGCGGTGCCGCACCTCCGGGCAGCGCGGGTTGCCGCACTCGATGTCGAGCCATGCCTGCCAGGCTGGTGCGGGGGCGCTCACCGGCCGGACTCGGCGAGCACGACGTACCGCAGCAGTGACGACACCCCCGAGTCGGCGGCGAGCTGTGAGACGAGGGCGCCGTCGACGCGGCGCCGCACGATGCCGCCGATGCGTAGCTCGGTCATGGTGGGGGCGGGGTCGACGCCGGCGGCCTCGGCGGTGCGGCGCAGCACGTGCCCGCAGGACCACTTGTCGAGGCGGCCGAAGCCGTCGACGCCGGCGGCCGCGAACGCTCCGAAGCCGGCGACGTTCTGGTGCCGGTCGACACCGCGCAGCAGGGGTGCGTCGCCGGCGACGTCGCGCGAGTCGAGGTACCGGCACCATGCGGTGATCCATTCGACGGGGCAGAGGGCCGGCTCGTGCTCGCCGGCGGTGGAACGCCAGTGTGCGACGGTGATCCACTCGTCGTCGCCGCCGCGGCGGATGCGCAGGCCGCGCTCGCGGGTCTGCTCGTCGGTCTGCACGTCGCGGCGGTTCATGCCGACCAGGGCGGCCGGGGTGGCCATGCCGGCGAACGCCAGGGCGAGCAGGGCGCCGTCGCGGGTGCCACGGATCTGCTGCTGGTCGGCGGCGCACGCGGCGAGCAGGCGCAGGGCGACGTCGATCGGGACCGGTTCGGCGTGTTCCGGTGCGCGGCCGGCCGCGCGCAGGCTAGCGTCGTGGATCTGTAGCGCTTCGAACGCGGGCTCGCCGTCGGGAACCGGCAGACCATGCAAGCGGTGCCACGCTCTCAGGGCCGTCAGGGCCTTGCGGATCGTGGACGTCGCGAGGTCTTTCCCCGCGAGGTGCTGCACGTAGCGCACGAAACGGTCGGGGGGCCACGGCATGAAGGCAGCGGCGTCGGCCGGCGGTATGCCGGTCAGCCCTGCGTCTTCTGCTGCTCGACGTGCCGCCCTGCGTTCGTTCTCCCACCAGGTGCGTGCCTTGCGTACCTGGTCGAGGTACTCCCGGCAGGTCGCATCGGACCACTTCCGGGCCCGGTGGCGGGCCGTGGCCGGCGCCGTCAGTTTGAGGTCTGTCGCTGCTATGAGCTGCTCTTTCGCGTCCACCACGCGGCCCCTCTGATTGATCACGGTCTCTGGTAGTGCGGAACTCGTACTCTATGGGACCAGGCCGCGCGGCGGAATGCCCCACGCTGGGGACTCTGGCCGATACTGGTCGGGCGCTCCCCTGGTCGCGCTCACTTCCGGGCGCCGATGCGCGGGGGCCCGTTCGAGGGATGTTGATCATGGGTGACGTTGCCGACGCTCTGACCGCGCCGCGGCCGCCGCGGTACGCCGATGCCGTCGAGCTCTACCAGCAGGGCCGGGAGGCGATCGCCGAGGGCGACCGCGCGCACGCGCTCAGCCAGGCCCGGCAAGAGGCGTACGTCAGGGCGGCTGCTCTGTTCGCCGGCGCGCAGGCCGCGGCCGCTATCCGGCTGATCGTGCCGGTGAACATCGCGGCGACCGGCATCACGGACACCGGGCACACGGCGCGATGAGTGACCCGAGGCCGGGCACGACTCCGACCCCGGGCGATGGTCAGCGTACGGGTCCGGCGGTGGTCGACGTGCAGCTTCCGCCGGCGCGGGCGGTGCTGTGGTCGATGCTGGGGTCGACGGTGCGCGGGCGGGCGGTGCGGCTGCTGGTCGACGAGCGTGGCCTCGACGGGCAGGCGGCGGTCGCGGCGGTGGCGCACGCGCTGCGGCACGAGGGGTCGCCGTGGGGCGTCGACGTCGACCAGGCGGTCGGTCGGGTGCTGGGCGAGACGATGCGTGACGTGGTGTCGGTGGTGGCGGCCGCGGTGCGGCCGATGGCGGCCGCGTACCTGGGCGTGATGCGGGACCTCTCGGCGCAGCTTGAGCCGGTGCTGACAGAGCAGAGACGCCGCCCCCAACCGTGGGAGCGGCGTCTCGACGGCCGGCGGGGCCGGCGCTAGCTCTTGGGGAAGAAGCGCATCCCGCCGCCGGTGCGTAGGCGGGTCTGCTCGTCGGGTTGCAGGGCGGGGTCGAGGGGCATCACCCGGGACGGGTCGGTCGGGGGCATGGTGCCGGCCGGCCACGTCCGGCGGGGTTCCCGCCCGGTGATTGCGAGGCTGTAGTCGCCCACGTAGTCGCTGACGTCGGGCAGGGACAGGCGGCCGAAGCCGAACCGCTGCTCGATCTCGGCGACGATCTGTGATTTGCCGCGGCCGGCGAGGCCGCGGAAGTCGTTCGTGCGCAGCACCGAGTCGACGGACGTGCGCAGGCTGCTGACCGCGGCCGCCCATGCCTCGCCGTCGGTCGGGCCGACCGGGCGCGGCCGCTTCCTGGTCTGTGGGGGCAGGTCGACGGGCCATGTCCGCTCGGCCGGCTGGCCGTACACGGCGCGGGCGTAGTCGCCGAGGAACGCCTCGACGGTCTCGGCGGGCAGTTCGGGCGCGGCGGCGTACCCGTAGTCGGCGGCGCATTGGATCACGCCGCGGCCGGTCTGCCCGGGGCCGAAGTCGTCGGGGCGCAGGTTCTCGCTTGCGGCATCGGCGAGGGCCTGCACGGCTTCGGTCCACTGCGGGGTGCCCTCTTCGGCGTGCAGGGGTGCGGCGGGGGTGCGGTCGGTGGTGAGGGCGAGTGGGGACGGGTCGTCCCATCCGGGCAGCGGGGGCAGGTATCCGCCGATGAGGCGTTTCGCGCCGGCGAGGCCGGTCGACCAGTCGGCGCGGTCGGGTTCGTCGCCGGCGTTCATGCAGAGCTGTGAGAGGGCGCCGAGCTGCCCGGCGATCGCGCGTTGCCGGTTCGCTTCGGTGGGGCGGCCGGCGCTGTCGCAGACGTCGGCGTAGGCGAGGCGGCGCACCACCTCGCCGGCGAGGTCGGGGCCGGGGAGTGGTTCGGTGCGGCGGCGCAGCCGCTCGGCCTCGGCGGACTGCCGGTCGCGGCGGGCGTCGCGTTCGTCGTCGAGGCGGCGCTGCTCGGCGTTGAACCGGGCGCGGCCGCGGTGGCGGATCTGTTCGTCGGCGAACTTCAGGGCCAGGGCGAGCACGAGCAGGCCGGCGAGTAGGACCGCGGCCCGCTCGATGGCCTGGGCGGTGATGGTGATCGTCACGGTGGTGTGTTCCCTTCAGCGGTGCGGGTGCCGCCGGCGGCGCCGGCGGCTGGTGAGCTCGATCGCGGCGGCGACGACACCGGCGAGGGTGCCGACGAGTCCGGTTGCGGCGCCGAGCGGCATCCCGGCCAGCAGGAGGCCGGCCAGGATGCACGCGGCGGTGCCGACGATGAGCCAGCCCATCAGTAGCGGCCGCGGCGGCCGCGGCGGGGGCCGCGGGTGTAGGCGTTCAGCAGGGGGCCGATGATGACGCCGACGGTGACGGCGGCGCCGACGACGGCCAGGAATGTGACGATGATGTCCATCAGTGCCCCGGCTCGGTGGCGCCGTTGATGGTGATCGTGCCGGTGATGCCGAACGCGATCGCGATCGCCTCGACCATGATCGGGCGGTGTGCGTGGCCGAACCGGCCGGCCATGCCGCGCAGGTTCGTCGCGTACGTGGTGTCGCCGAGGGCGACGGCCAGGCGCAGCGCGTCGAGTTGGGTTGTGCTGCGGATGTTGAGCAGGCCGCGGCGGCGGTCGTCGTCGGCGAGGTGGTCGGGGTTGAACCTGGGTGCCTCGATCTCGGCGAGGTGGCGGCCGAGCACGGACCACTGCACGAGTGGGCCGTCGGTGCCGGCGGCGACGATGTACGCGCGGATCATGCGCAGTCGCAGCAGGGACAGGTCGCCGTACCCGAGTAGGGCGTGCAGGGCGCCGCGGCGGGCCATGTCGTCGGCGGCGCCGGCGTGCAGCAGGGCGTCGGCGAGTACCTCGACGGGGAGGTCGCGCACCTCGTCGTCGGTCATCTGCGTGGTGTCGGGGGTCGTCACGGGTGGTGCCTCCATTGAGTAGGCTCACGGTCCCGGCGGGGTGCCGCAACCGTGAGCCTACTCGCGCACGTGTATTGATGCTAGTTGTACCCGCGTCATTCCTTTAGGCGCTTGAGAGTCACGTACGCCGATCGGGCCACGACGTCGACCGGCCCGCCGGCGAGCGCCCGGGCGGTGCTGTCCTGCGTGCCGGTCTCGGTCACCACCCGGCGCACCTTGGCCACCTCGAACAGTCCGCCGGCGATCACCCCGGTGTGCTGCTCGACGTACACCTCGTCGCCGCGGGCCGGGATCTCGCCGGTGGCTTCCCGTGCGAGCTCGCGGCCGTCGACGGTGTAGACCACTTCCCACATGCCCACGTCAGTTCCAATGCTTCGGTGTGAAGTACCGGGCGTTGCGGCCGCCGGCCGGCTTGCGTAGCCGGTGCGCGTCGACCAGCTTGTCGAGCCACTGATTCACGGTGCCACGCGAGCGCGGGCACTGGTTGCGTTCGCTCAGGATGCGGACGGCTTCCGCCGCGGTCATGCCCTCGCGGCCGGTGGCGTCGACCAGCTCGACCAGGATCGGCCAAAGGTTGTCGAACGTCGGCTCGACGGTGCGCAGCGGCGGCCCGTACATGAGGGCTTCGTCGCTGTCCGGGCGGGGCGGGCCGGCCTGCTCGGCCGCGGCGACCACACCGGCCGGGGGGGGCGGGGGCTGCTGGCCGGCGAGCTCGGCCTCGACGACCTGTGCGCGCCATCCCATCTCTTCGGCGAGCTCGGCCTCGCGGGCGGCCCACGCGGCGGCCGCTTCGGCGTCGCTGCCGAGCAGGTCGCCGGCGGCCGGCACGTCTGCCGGCGGCGGGGGCGGGGTGGCGCCGGCGGGGGCGAACGGGTCGGGCACGTCGGCCAGGCCGTACAGCTCGGCCCGGTTGCGGGCCAGCGGCTTGCCTTCGTGGTCGACCGGGCGGTCGGCCACCGGGGCGCCGGCGGCCGGCCCGCCGCCGGCGGCCGCGCGCGCGTCGCGTTCGGCGGTCCACCGGTACAGCGGGCGGGACGGCTTGCGGCCGTAGATCCACGCGGTGCGGTCCGGGTCGGTCCAGCGGGTCGAGTAGCCGAACTTCTCGATCGCGGCCGCGCTGCCCGCGTCGAGGGTGGGCCGGTAGTAGGTGAGCTCAAGCACCGCGCGGCGGGCGGCCGCGTCGATCGCATTCTTCTCGGCGAACAGCCACAGTTTGCCGGGCAGGGCCTCGTCGTGGCCGAAGCCCTCGACCACGACGGTGCCGGGGTGGCGCAGGGTGGTGGCGAGGCGGATCGTTTCGGCGTCGGCGTCGGCGAGCACCTCGGATGCCTCGCCGGCCTTGACGGGCAGCAGGATGCGGCCGCCGAGCTGGGCCTTACCGTCGCCGGACATGCCCGAGGTGACGGTGCCGCGCTGCTGGGCGCCGATGAACGACACGCCTTCGCCGGCGCCGAGGCGCACCAGGCGGGCGAGTTTGTCCTGCATCGCCGCGGTGGTCACCGCGACGCGGGAGTCGACGAGATCACCCGTGGCGCCGTTGCTGCCGGCGGCCTCCGAGAGCTCGTCGGCCACGATCACCACCCACGGGTTTTCGCGGGTCGCGGACCAGCCGGCGCCCGAGGCGTAGGGCAGCTTCGGCCGTTCGATCGCGAGCTCGATCCCGGCGTCGACCATGCGCTCGAACTCGGCCAGGTCGATAGCGACCCAATCGAACAGGGGCCGGGCCAGGGGTGCGCCGGTGTGCGGGTCGGTCTCGCCGGCGACGTACGGCTTCAGGTAGGGGCGCACCCACCGGCCACCCTTGCCGTCGTACCCCCACAGCAGTGCGTCGTAGCAGCGGCCGAGCTGGCGGGTCAGCAGGTTGAGCAGGTTCGACTTACCCATGCGGGTGCGGCCGACGATCAGGGCGTGGATCTCGGCGAGGGTCAGCATGATGGGCGAGCCGTCGGCGAACTCGCCGACCTGGAACGCTTCGTAGATGCTGATCGGCTTCAGGGCGTCCCGGTTCTCGGGCATGGTCAGGGTCTTGGCCAGCACGTCGCGCACGTCGACGTGGATATAGACCTCGGTGGTGATGGGTTCGCCGGTGGTTTCGGACACGGCGCGCTGCACGCGGACACAGCCGGGCCGGGAGCCCTGCGGGAAGTCGTCGCGCAGGCGGGCGCCGAAAAGCTGCTCAAGCTTCGGGGCGAGGCCGCGGATCGTGTCGTACGAGATCGAGGCATCGTCGGGCAGCTTGACCCACAGTGTGAAGCCGGCCGAGGTGGGGATGCGCTCGAACACCGTCAGCCGGCTGTCGGGGTTGACGTGTGCGACCTGCTCACCTTCCGCCGGCGGCTTGGCCATGCCGGCGCGGACCAGGGTGGCGCGGTCCGGGCCGGGGCCGGCGCCGGCGACGGCGAGCAGGGCCTCGAACTTCAGCCCTTCGCGGACCTTCGCGGACAGGGCCGGCAACGGCTCGGGGTCGGGCTGCTGCGGCATGGTCGCGGCCAGGCGCCGGCGCAGCGCTTCCTCTTCGCGCTCGCGGGCCTCCGCGGCGCCGGTGAAGTAGTCGACCTCGTAGTCGTGCTGGTCGCGGCGGGCGTTGAGGTACAGCACCATCGACGCGAGGGTGAGCACGGCCCACACCAGGTACAGCCAGCCGGTGCGCGGGTCGAGGGCGATCGTCAGCAGCACCCACAGGCCGGCGGTGAGTGGTGTCAGGATGCACCAGCCCCGCACGAGTGGCTGCGCGTGGTGGGAGGCGGCCAGGCCGGCCCCGATCACGGTCAGGGCCAGCACGGTGCCGGCGGCGGCGAGCCAGAACAGCCACCCGGTGCCGCCGCCGGCGATCTCGGTCACGAACGGCACCCCGGCGGTGACGATCCACGCGAGCAGGGGCACGAGTACCTCGTGCCCCTGCCAGGGGCGGCCGAACAGGGTCAGCGGGTCGGTGTACGCGCGGGTCGCGGTCACGGTTGCCCCCCTCTGCGTGGTCGTCGTCATCGTGATGCCTTTCTATGGTGCGGGACGGGTTAGGCGTTCGTCATCTGCTGGTTGGAGAAGTCGAACCACGCCTCGTTGGGGCGGGGCCGCTCGCGGCGGTCGGTGTCGGCCCGGTTGCGGGAGCGGTAGCCGGCGGACAGCTCGTCGGCCTGGTCGGCGAGGCCGAGGTACCCGCGGGCGAGTGAGCGGTAGAAGTCGCCGAGGCGCGGGTCGACGGGCATGTTCTGCACCAGGTAGCGGCCCATCGCGAGGGTGTGCCGGCACAGGGTGTCGAAGAACAGGGGCAGGCTGTCGAGCCACAGCAGGAGCTCTTTCACCTTGTCGTCGTCGACGACTCCCCACGTCAGGCCGAACAGTTGGGTGCGGGTGACCTCGGTCAGCACGGTGTGGTTGGCGTGCCACCGGTTGCCGTTGCCGAGCACGGGGACGCTCGCGACGTGCACGCCGTGCTTGGCTACGTCGCTGTAGTGCTCGTTCACGCGCGGCGACCGGAATCGGGCCAGGTCGGCGGTGTGGAGGGTCTCCCACCCGCGGAACAGGTCGAACGCGGGCGTCTGCAAGCTGGCGTAGCCGTGGGCGACCTGGGCGAAGAAGGAGTGCACCAGGGTGACGCCGGGGAACGAGGCGGCGAGGCGGTCGCCGAACTGCCGGTACACGTCGCTGTGCACCTTCATGGCGGCCGGCTGTGATTCGAGGTAGACGTGCAGGTCGGGCGCGCTGCGCGGGTTCCACGTCGCCGTGCACTTGTACGACGCTTCGGCGATCCGGGACAGCGACGGGTGCAGCCCTGCCGGGATCTCGACGTTGATCGCGTTCGCTGCGGTGGGCATTGGTCCTCCTGGTGAGGCGGTCGCGCCGGCGGTTGCCGGCGTCGGTGTCGGGGTCGTGCGGGGGAAGGCGGGCATCGGGCCCCGGGGGCCGGCGGTGGGCGCCGGGGTGGGGCGGGTCTGCGGGGTGCCCGGGCGGGCGCCCTGCGGGGTCGGGCCGGCCGGCGCCGCCGCCGGTCGGGGCTGCGGCCTCGGCCGGGTCTGCGGCTGCGGGGTGGTCTGCCGGCGGCCGCCGATCGACCAGCGGGCGAGGGCCTCGGCGATCGCGGTCAGGATCACGGCCAGGGCGCCGCGGCCGCCGCGGTTGACCGCGATGAACGTCTGTAGCTGCGTCCACCAGGCCGGGCGGGCGCGGCGCAGCCGGCCGAGTCGGCGGGCCCACACGCGGCGGAACGTGCGGCCGTAGCGGGCGGCGTCGGCGCGCATGGCGCGCACGCGGCGCAGGGTGCGCACCGCGGCGAGGCGGCGCCGGCGGTGGGCCCACGTGCCGGCTCGGCCGAGCTGGGCCCGGTACCACGCGGCGTCGTCGACCAGGTGCCGGCGGGTCCAGCGCACCGGGGTGCCGGCGCGGCGGATCTGCCGCGGCCACCAGGTGCGCAGGTAGTAGCGCTGCTGCCGGCGAGCGGTCTTGCGGGACCGCTTGACCCGGCGGGCGATCCACTTCTGCACGGGCCGGATCGTGCGCCGGCGCAGGTGGCGGCGCATCCGGCGGGTGCCGGGCGCGTTCCATCCGGCCCGGGCGGCGCGGCGGGTGCCGCGGGCCACCTGCCGGGCCGGGTAGGACGGGATCGCCCACAGGCCGCGGGCGAAGTCGCCACCGACGCGGCGGGCGCGCTGGCGCATGGTGCGCGGGGCGGGCTGCTGGGCGCCCTGCGGCGCCTTGCGGCGCTTCTTGCCCTTCGGGACGGCGGGGCCCGAACCGGTGCCCGTGGTCGTCGTGGCCGGGCCGGCGCCGCGGTGGCGGCCGCCACCCTTGCGGCCGGCCAGCTTGCCGGCCAGCTTGCCGACGGGCCCGACCTTCCCGCCCTGCATCGCCTTGCGGCGGCCGGCGCCACCGCCGGCGCCACCGGTACGGCCCGCGGCGCCCCCGGTACGGCCGGCGCCACCGGTACGGCCCGCGGCGCCACCGGTACGGCCCGCGGCGCCACCGGTACGGCCCGCGGCGCCCTGGGCGCGGCCGGCACCCCCGGTGCGGCCGGCACCAGCGGTACGGCCGGCACCAGCGGTACGGCCGGCACCAGCGGTACGGCCGGCGCCGCCGGCGCGCGGTCCAGCTCCCCCACCGGCCCGGCCACCACCGCGGCCGCGACCACCACCACCGCCGCCACCGCCGGCGGTCCGGCCTGCACCGCCGGCACGGCCTCGGCCGCCACCACCACGCGAGGTGCCCGGGCCCGCGGTCGCGCCACCGCCCTGCATCCGCTGCCGGCGACCGGCACCCGCACCACCGCGGCGGTTGCGGCGCCGGCGCACCGCGGCGCCGGCGGCCGCACCGCCGGCGGCGACCGGCACCAGCGCAGCGAACGGGCCGACGAGCACGAACGTGCCGAGCGCGGTCACCACCACCGCGGCGCCACCGACGGCCCACGTCAGGAACGTGCCGGGGCCCGAGCTCGGCGCGTATGCCGGCGTCTCACCCTGCTGGGCGGCGTACTCGGCCTCGATCAGGTCGTCGAGGTCCGGGCCGTCGACCCGGGGCTGCGCCGGCTCGGCGCGGTGGTAGTTCGGGTCTGCGTCGGGGTCGGGGATGCTCGACCAGGCCGGCCCGTCGTCCGGGTCGGCGTAGCCGTAATCGTTGTCGATCGTCTCGGTGCTCACGTCGTCACCTCCGTTCAGTCGGCCAGGGCAGCAGGTCGGTGTGCTTCAGCGCGTTGGTGATCTTCTTCCGGCTCATGCCGGTGTCGCGCTCGATCCGGCGCAGGGTGACGTCGGGGCGCATCGGGTCGTCGAGCAGGGTCAGCAGGGACGCCCACGACGTCGCGGCCGAGGCCGGCCGGGAGTGCGCGATGCGGGCGAGGGTCGACTCGTACCGGCCCGGGGTGGCCTGCTCGGCTGCCGGTGGCGGCGACAGCCGTTCGAGGGCGTCCGCGATCCTCTCGACGGCGTCGACGAGGCGGGCGAGGTCGGTCTGCTGCTGGTCCATGGGTTAGGCCGCTTTCTTGTCTTCGTCGATGCGCTGGCGAATCTTGCTGATCGTGTCGGCGCTGCTGAGTCCGGGGAAAAAGTCCTTCAGGTCTTGCTGTGACGGGGTGGGCATCGTCGACCACCCCGGGTTTGCCGACTTCCACATGTCGACGCGCTGGGCGACGGACATCCGGCCGGAGACCGAGGTCACCGTGCCGCCGTCGCCGGCCGGCTCGGGCCTCGTCCGTTCCGTCCGTTCGCGGCGAACGGACGGAGGCTGAACGGACGGAACGGACGCGAGTAGTTCCTCGGCTGCGCGGCGGTCCTCCGCTGCGGCCGTCCGTTCGGCCGCTGCGGCCTCCGCGATGCGGCGGGCCTCCGTGAGCTCGGCCTGGGCGCGCTGGGCGAGCAGCTCGGCCTCGCGCGTCCGTCGGGCGGCGTCCGTTTCGGATGTCCGTTCGCGGTTGGCCAGCCGGGCGAGGGTCGTCCGTTCCTGCTCGTCCATCCGTTCGGCGAGCTCACGGAGGGCGCGCGTCCGTTCCTGCTCGGCGAGCTGGGCGGCCTCCGCTTCGCGCTGGCGAACGGACGCGGCCGCGGCCAACTCTTCGGACGCCTCCGTACGCAGGCGCTCGGCCTCCGCGAGGGCCTCCGTCAGTGCGGCGGCCGCGGCGGCCCGGTCGGCCTCCGTTGCGAGCGTCCGTTCGACGTCGACCTGCCGGGCCTCCGATCGGGCTTTCTCGCGTACCTCGACGAACAGGTGCACCAGCTTGGGCCCGACGTGTGCCCACGCGATCAGCAGGGCCGGTGTCACGGCGTCGAGCGCGGCGCGGCCGTAGTAGCGGTCGCCGTGGCCGGTCGCGGCCAGCACGAGGGACGGGGCGACGTTGGCGGCCATCATGGCGACGCCGGCGGCGATCAGGAGGGTGTTCGCCGCGCGCAGCCGGCGCGGGTGGATGCCGGCGGTGATCAAGAACTGGATGACGACGATCAGGCCGACGACCGAAACGTCGACGGCCGGGGAGATGAGCGGCTGAATCCAGCCGGGCACGCCGAGCATGATCGCGACCGAACGGACGTTGCCGAACGAGAACAGGAAGGAGGCGATCCCGGCCGTCATGGTGGTGGCGACCAGGACGAGGAACGCGGCTCCGTACCCGCGGGGCAGAACGGACGACCGGGCGCGTCCATTGCGCCGGGCCTCCGTCCGAACGGAGGTGCCTCCGTCCGTTGCGTCCGTCCGTCCGTCCGTTACCGGCGTCCGTTGCGGGCCTCCGTCCGTTCGGACGTCCGTTGCCGGCGTCCGTCCGTTGCGAGCCTCCGTGGCGTGCGGTTCGGAGGCGGCCGGCCGGACATAGGCGACGGCCCCGCCTCCGTTGTCGGGTGAACGGTCGTCCGTTCGGAGGTGCAAGGTCATGCAGCACAGTGTGCCATGATGTTGACAGTCTTGGGACACCTGGGACAGAAAAAGCCCGGTGGTCGGATTTCCGCGAGAGGCCGGCCGGCGTGGTGCAAGATCGCTACGGACTTCAGGGGGTTGCAGTGATGGCGGACGTCGAGGCGAGGCCGCTCCGGATCGGCGAGGCGGTCGCGCTGATCGGTCTCTCGCAGAGCACCGTGCAGCGTCGGTGTGATCTGTGGGAGCGCGGCGAGCGGGACAACCCGCGGGCCCTGAAGTGCACGCGGACGTCGGGGGCGGTGGGCCGGCGGGAGGGCGAGCGGCTCGTCGACGCGCTCGACGCGCAGCGGATGCGTGACCAGGTGGCCGGCCGGCTGTCACCGCTGGTGACGGCCGAGCAGTACGCGCAGGGGGTGCGCACTCCCCCGGGATAACGGACATGTGGTGCGAATCGGCGGCCTCCCCGGGCGGGACGGCCGCCGTTACTGTGTGTGCACCGTTTTTCGTCGTCGTCTTGTCGTCTTCGTCGTCGTCCGATGGGAAGGACACCCGATCTTCCCGCCCTATGGCGCAGCAGGTCGGGGCCTTGGTCATCGGACGACGACAACCGGACGACAAGACGACAACGGCCGGATGATCACGCGCTGTGACGAAAAAGAGCGGGCCCGCGGGGGCTGGAACACCCGCGGGCCGCTCAATCAGGGGGGGCGGGGCCGGCCGGCCCCGCCGGTCACGCAGGGTGCGCGGCCTGCCAGGTCTTGCACCCCTCGGCCGGCACGCTCTCGTTGCACTCGCCGCACCGAATCCACTTTGCGGCCGCCGGGTCATCGGTCGGGCGCGCGTACTTGTCGAGCAGGCGCGGGCGGTGCAGCTCGACTGCGGCGCGCAGCCGGTCGAGCTCGGCGCGCAGCGCGAGCAGCTCGGCGTCAGCGGCGGTGGGGGGCAGGTCGCCCGGCTCGTCGTCGCTGGCGAGCTCGGTCGTCCCGTCGGCGTGGCCGATGATCGAGAAGCCGTTCCGCGGGCGGGGCACGACGTCACCGCTCGGCGGCGGGCCGGCGACGGGGGCCCGGTTGTTGATCTTGGCCAGCTCGTCGGCGGTCAGCAGGCGGGCGGTGGTGCAGGCGCCATGCACTTCGCACAGGGTCTCGACGTGATCGCCGAGCGGGCCGTCGCTGAACAGGTACGGCTCGACCTTGCCGCCGTGGGTCTCGGGGCGGGCCAGGACGGCCGAGCAGGTCGCGGCCGCCGCGGTGTCGATCTTGCGGTCGTCGCCGGGCATCACGACCAGCTCATCGCGGTGCCGCTCGTCGAGCTCAGCGTCGTCGGCGGCCTCGGCCTCGGCCACGTCGTCGGCGGGGCAGCGCTCGCAGGTGTGCAGGCCGGCGCGGCGCTCGCTCGCGGCCATGTAGTGCCCGCAGTCGGCCGGGACGCGGCCGGCGAACATGTGGCGCAGGGCGTCGAGCGGGATCGCGTGCATCGGCTCGGGCAGGGGCACCGGGTTACCGTGCGCGTCGAGCACGGGCTCGAAGTCGCGCAGCCGGATGCGCAGCAGCAGCGGGGCGGGCGAGGCCTGCCTGAAGTCGGGGCCGTCGATCCGGTAGCCGGCGGCGGCGAGGGCCTCGCCGAGGCGGTGCGCGGCCATGATGCCGCCGCGCTCGGACCGGTCCGCCACCGGGAAGGTCTCGCCGTCGATCACCAGGGTGGTGCCCGGCGTCATCTGCGGGCCGGGGGCGCCACCGCCGGGCACGATGCGGGCGAACGTCACGCCGTTGCAGCGCAGCGCGAGCTCGTAGTCGGCCGCCTGCTGCTCGGCGAGCTCGTCGAGCCACTCGGCGACGTACGGCAGGGTCGCGGCGAGAGTGGCCTGCCCGGAGCAGAGCACGCGCCGCTCGCTGGTGGCGGGCTTCGGGGCGTACGCCCACCACGTGCGGTCGCCGTGCTGCTCGACGATCACGCCGGCGTCGGACTCGTACCGGCCGGCGGCCAGGCGCACGAGGCCGAGCTCGCCGAGCTCGGCGTCGACCTCGGCGGCCGGGGGCAGGTGGACGTGCGCGCCGGCGTTCGGGTCGCCCGGGGCGGGGGCGGGACGCCACTCGACGTCGCCGGCGCACCGGGTGCAGCCGAGGGTGCCGTCGCCGCGGTACACGGGGTTGGGGGTGTGCTCGGGTCGCTGGTCGGCGGCGAGCTGGTCGCGCACAGCGTCGATCTCGGCGGCGAGGGCCGGGTCGGGGTTGGCGGGGGCCTCGGCCGGGCGGGCGGTGCTCGGCTGGTCGGCGACGGGGTGGGCGGTCTCGATGATGCGCGAGCGGTCGGTCGTGGTCTCGATGATGCGGTAACGCCATCCCCACGCGCCGGGCCAGGTCGGGCGCACGATTTCGACAATCGGGCCGGTCACGTCGCGCTGCGAGGTGGTGTCGCGGCCGGTCACGACGGTGCCGGGGGCGTACGGGGTGGACTCGGCGCGGTTGCCGATGCCCATCGCGTCGCGCACGGCGGACTCGCCGCGCTGGGCGACGAGGTGCTCGATACCGCGGTTCGTGATGCGGCCGTTGAAGATCAGGCCGGCGTCGGCCAGGATGCCGGCGAGGTGCTCGTCGACGTCGCCGGCGACCTTGCAGCCGGGGGCGGCGACGGTGGCGGCCAGGGCGTCGAGGATCTGCTCGGCGCGGCGGTCGCCGGCGGCGGCGACGCGCTGCTCGGTGGTCGGCGGGTTGTCGATGTGGGCGACGACCTTGCGGCCGAGCTCGGTCCAGCACATGTTTTCGTCGAGCAGGCCGCGGCGCTGAAGGGCCTTGCGGGTGACGGTGGGGCCGATGGCGAGGCCGCGGCCGCTGGCGTCGGTCTTACCGGTCATCAGGATGCCGACCTGGCGGGCGTTGAGCTCGGCGGCCGCGGCGCCGACGGCCTCGGGGGTGATGGTGTTCGTCACGGTGGTGTCTCCGTTCGCGGGGCCCGTCCAGCACGGGCCTTGCAACACGGGACGTTACCCGCCGCGCGGGAAAGGTGCAACAACATCCCGCACGTTTCCCGGAGTGAGTTGGGCCCCCGCCGGCGATCCAGCGGGGGCCCGAGGTGTGCGAGGCGGCTACAGCCGGTCGGCCTTGCGGCGGGTCACCACCGCGAACATCCCGACTGCGATCATCAACAGGATGCCCACGACGAGCGGGGCCGGGTTCACCGACCAGGGCTGAACGGTCATGGTGTGCCCGGTCACCGCGGCCGCGCCCATCAGGATCAGCGGCACCAGGCACCACAGGAAGGCCGCGCGCCGGCGCAGCGACCGGGCGTACCGCCGGCGCTCGGCCTTGTCGGCGATCGCCGCGTGCACCGGGTCGACCCGGGCCTCGGGCAGGTCGTCGGGCCGCACCGGGCGCCACGTGCGCGGCGCCGGCACGGTCGCGGTCCCCTTGACCGGCGGCACCTGCCGGTCGTTGCGGGGGCCGGCCGCCGGCGTGCCCGCCGGCCGGATGTTGCGCCACGGGGGCGGGTTCACCAGGTCGTCGGGCAAGGGGGCGCCGGCCTTACGCCACGCCTCGGTGATCAGCAGCCAGTCGGTGAGGTTCAGCCGGTCGTACGCCAGGACGGCGAGCGCCACGTCAAGGGCGTACCCCTTCAGCGGGTGCCCGGCGTCGGCGCCGAGCGGGGCCAGGGCGGCGACGTCGGGGTCGACGTCGACCACCTGGTCGTGCTCGTCGACGCGGGACTCGTAGGCGATGTCGGCGGCGTGGTCGGCGGCCGCCACGTACGTGCGGTTCCGGCCGAGCTTGCGGTACGCCTTGGCCAGGACGTCGATCACGCCGGGCGGGAGCTCGGTCAGGATGAGGCGCAGCTCGGTGTACGCGGCCGCGATCATGTCGTCGGCGGGCGGCTCGGCGAGCTCGCCGTCGATCGTGTTCGGGTCCATCGGTTCCCCCTCGGTGGTCATGTGGTGCTGCCGTGGATGCGCAGGCGCCGGGCCGGCACCTTCTCGGGTTCGGTGGCGCCCTCGAACGTCACGTGCGCGTGCACCTGGTCGTCGTCGAGGTACTCGAAGATGCCGTGCCGGCCGCCGGCGGTCACCGGGTCGCCGGGCACCAGGTTGGCGGGGTCGGCCGCCGGCGGGGTGTCGTAGTAGGTGCCGGTGCCGGTGTCGGTGTCCCACGGCGGGTGTGCCAGCCGGGGCCGGCCGTCGGGGCCGGTCACGACCTGGTGGCGGGCGCCGAGGTTCTCGCCGCAGTAGCGGCACGTGCCGTCGGCCTGTTCGGCGTCGAGGGTGACGGCTTCCACCTCGTCGGCGTACTCGGGGTCGAACCGGCCGGCGGTGCCGCCGCGGCGCCACGCTTCCTCTTCGGCGATCACGGCCTCGGGCGACATCGGTTGGAGCAGGGCGGTGGCCTGCTCGTCGGTGAGCCGGCCGGTGCGGCGCCAGTGGTCGACGCGCTCGACGCGGTGCCGCCATGCTTCCTCGGCCTCGTCGGCCAGGCCGGCCGCCCGGTCGCGCCAGGTCGCGGCGGTCCACCGCGGCTCGGGCGGCACCCACCCTGCGGGCTGCTGCCGTGCGCGCCATGCGGCGAGCTGCTCGGCGACGTAGGAGTCGCGGACACCGCGGCGGTAGAGCAGGTCGGTGTCGTAGCGTTCGGGGTCGACTTCGCCGGTGGCCAGGTCGCGGCGGCCGCGCGCGTAGCTCTGCCACGCTTCGGGGCCCTGCTGCTCGACCGCGGACGGCTGCGCGAAGACGTGGCGGTGAATGTCGATCGCGTCGAGGTCGGGCTGCGTCGTGCGCGGCGGTGTCACGGTCATGGCGTCGGTGCTGGGGCTGCGGTCGCCGCCGGTGTGCACGGGGTGGTCGGCGGGCTTGCCGCACCGTTCCCACTCGTCGTACCCGTCGTTCGCGGCGCGGACGGCTGCCACCTCGTCGGGCCGGTACTCGTAGTCGTGCGGGAGGCTAAACGGGCCGTTGAACGTGCACCCGTCGTCGCCGTGGGGGTCGGGCAGTGCGTCGAGCTGGGCGTCGAGCTGGGCGGCGCGTTCGTCGGCGAGGCCCCGCACGTAGTTGCGGTCGGCGGTGCGGGAGGTGTCGACGGTGCCGGCGGCCTGGTCGGCGCGGCCCTGGGCGTACGCGCCGGTCGCCGGCGACGCGGCGATGCAGTCGGGACAGGTCGCGGCGGCCGCGGAGACGGTCACCAGGTGGCCATCCGGCAACGGGTTGCGGGCGAGGCCGCACACCAGGTCGGCGCCGGGGTACGGCACGAGCTGGTGCACGACGAGGCCCTGCTCGACGTCGCGGGCGGCCCGGGCGCGGCGTCCGGCCTCTTCCTCGTGCACGTGGATCTCGTGAATGCAGGGCTGACAGGTGGGCCGGCTGCCGATGGTGTCGCCGGGGATGGTGAACTCGCCGGGTCGCACCCCGCACGCGGTCACCTCGGTGACGTGGGGCAGTGTGCCGTGCACGACCGGGCCGGGGCCGTACACCCGGATGCAGGTTGCGCACGTCATCAGTTCGACGAGGGTTGTCCACACGTCGGCGGCGCTGGCGGGGGCGGTGCCCTCGGGGAACATGTCGGCGGTGGGCTGCTGGCAGAACGTCTGCTCGCGGTGGGCGCCGTGCACGGTCGGGCCGGCCGGCGTCGCCGGTTCGGCGGGGCGGGGTCCGGGTCGGCGGCCGTGGGGGCGGCGCTGCTCGGGTGCCGGCTGGCCGGTGTGTGCTGAGCGGGTCGCGGCGGCCGGGCCGGTGCTGCGCTGGCGGGGCGGGCCGTCGAGGGGCCGGCCGAGGCGGTACACCATCACGCCGTTGCGGGGTTCGCGCACCAGGTAGCCGGCGGCGGTCATCGACCGGACGAGCTCGCGGAACGCTGGGGAGTCGGGGCGCACGTCGATGCCGCGGGCGATCTGGTTGCGGGTGAGCACGAGCTCGTCGCGTTCGCCTCCGCGGCCGGTCAGTAGCGCGACGACTCTCTCGGGGCTGAGGATCATCGGCCCTCCCGGGGCGGGATGGGGCGGGCGCCGAGGGTGCCGGCGGCGGCGACCAGGACGCCGGCGGCGATGGTGGCCACGAGCAGCAGCAGCATGGTGGGGCGCTGGGCCAGGGGGCGCAGCAGCAGCCACACCACCAGGTCGGCGGCAAGCACCGCGGTGGTGATGCCGGCGGCGATGTAGTGCGGCCGCGGCGACCTGGTGGCGGGCGCCGGCGGGGGCTTCGGGTACAGCACCGCCGGCGAGAGCTCGGGGAGCGTCTCGCCGGCGGGCGGCGGTGCGGCCGGTAGTGCCGGCCGGATGGGGGCGATCGTCACGGCGGTGGGTTCCTTCCCGGTCGAGCGGGTCGACTCACCGCGCGACGTTACTCGCCCCCCGGGAAGCGTGCAACAACATCCCTCACGCTAGCGCGTGGGCGAGCATGATCACCTGGGCGTGCTCGTAGTCCTCCCAACCCGTGCCGGCGGTCGCGGCCCCGTCGGCGAAGCCCTGCAACCACGGGATGACGGTCGCCACCGCGACCGTGTGCACGTCGTCGCCGTCGCGGCCACCGCCGGCGCCGACGTCGACCAGCCGCACCACCCTGGCGGCGCGCAGCGCGCCGACGTCGATCGGCGACCACTCGGTGACGATGCCGGCCTCGACCGCGAGGGCCAGGGCCCGCGCGCGACGCATCTCGGCCGGCTCTGGCCAGTCGGCATCCGACAGGCTCTCGACCCGCTCGGGTACGGGCGCGGTCCGCGGCCGCGGTCTCGGCCCGTACTGCCGGCGCAGCTCGGGCAGCAGCGCCTCGACCTCGGCGAGGTGCCTCGACCTCGCGGTCACCCGGGCCGGCTCCCGGCCGTAGGCGAGCAGGTCCCGCACGGTCGAGCGTTGCGCGCCGAGCTGGCCGGCGACGTCGGCGTACGTCCAGCCGCGGCGCTCCATCGCGTGCGCCACCCGGATACGCCGCTGGTCGACCACGCTCGGGTTGGTCAGCAGGGTGCGCACCGGTTCGCTCACCCTGGCGCCCTGGCGGATCACGAGGGCCCGGTCGGGCAGGCCGCGGCCAGCCGTGAAGCCGTCGAGCCACGCGGACATGCCGGCGACGTCGTGCTGCCGGCGCACCGTGGTGCCGCCGGGCAGGTCCACCTCGACCGCGTACTCGCCGGCGGCGACCTGCCCGAAGTAGCGGAACAGGCCGCGGCGCCGGCCGGCGACCAGCTCGTCGACCAGCTCGTCGCGGTGCCGCACCCTGGGCGCAGTCACCGCCAACCGCCACGGTTCGGGGCGGTCACCACGGCCCGGAAGACGAACTCCCACCCGTGCCGCCCGACGGTGGCGCCGACGATGACCTGCACCAGGTCGTTGTTCGCCCGCTCGTTGACCTTCGCGGCGAACTTCTCGGCCCACACCTGCACGTGCCGCGGGTCGCGGAACGACACCAGCACGATGCGCGATTCGCCGTCGATCTCGACGTTCGCCGGCTCGGGCAGGCCGGCGCAGTGGTCGGCGAGCCACCGGCCGGCGTCGAGCATGTGCCGGAACTCGGCGCTGCCGAAGTAGCGCGTCGGGACGCCGGCCGGCGGAAGCAGCGGGCCCGGCTGGCCGTTCACCGGCGGGCCGGCGGCCGGCGGGGCCTGCATCGGCGTGACGGCACGGTATCCGGGCGGCGGCCCCACGGGGCCGGGTGTCGTGCTCTGCAACGGGATGCCTCTCGTCGATGTGGCGGGGTGGCAGTACGGGGCACGTTACCCGTACTGCCACATCCACGCGGGAACACCGGACGGCGCCGGGTACGCCGAACGGGTTACCGCCGGGGCACGCACCCGTCGCAGAACGTGCCCGTCGGGTACAGCCGGCCGCGCTGGTCGCACGCGCCCGACTTGCCGAGGCACGGGAACCGGTACGGGGTGCACCGGTGCCGGCTGCGCCGCATCTCCGGGTCGAAGTCGCGGCCGCGTTCGTACGCCTGCACCACCCATTCGCCGGCGACCTTCAGCGCGACGAACTCGCCGGCCGCATCCTTGCCGGCCAGCGGCACCAGGCCACCGCGGCCGCCACCGGGGAACACCAGCGGCGCCAGGGCGAGCAGGGCCTCACCGCACGTCGAGCAGCTCGGCGCCCCGCCGGCCGGCTTCTCGGCCGCCGGCGCCAGGGGGCCCGGGCACTTCGGCACGGTCCCGCGGTGCCGGTTGCTGCCCGGTTCGAGCTCACGCTCGGCCGGCCAGTCCCACACCTGAAACCATCTGCCCACCCCGATGATCTCGCGGTTCTCGACGTGCAGGCCGCAGAAGTCGCACCGCTTGTGGTGCTCGGCCTCCTTCGTCCACGAGTGCCGCTGAGTCGCCGGGTTGTACTTCGCCGCGCGCTTGCCGGGCGCGATCGCCGCGGCGGTCACGACGCCTCCGACATGGGCGTGTTCCACGGCTGGTGACGGCGCAGCGGCTTGCCCTTCGGGAGGCTCGCGCGGATCGCCTCGCGAGCGGCGCGGGCCTCGTCGGCGGTGACGCCCGGGCTGGGGGCGGCGGGCTCGACGTCGGCGGGCACGCGGGTCGGCGGTGTCGCCGCGGCGACTGCCGGCTCGGTCGACGTGTCGCCGGCGAGCTCGCGCTCGGCGCGCTTCCAGTGCGGGCACTGGTCGACGTGCCACATCCGCATGGGAACCGTGGCCGAGTCGGCGGCACCGGCCAGGAACGCGAGTCGAACGAGCTCGGGGCTGTGGGCGGTGATCTCGCGGACCGTCCGCGAGCCGAGCACCTTGCGAGTCATCCGCGACGGCCAGCGCACACCGCCGATCTTGCCGCACTCAGCAGCGAGATCGGCCTCCCACTCGGTGAGGATCGGCCAGTGCGCCGCCGACTTCACGAACTCTGCCGTCTCTTCGATCTCTTGGTGTTCGTCATGCGAGGAATCGGACTTCTCCTGCTCTCCGGTGCCAGTAGAAGGAGTAGCAGAAACCTTTCCCCTAAGAGCTACCTCAACACCAAGAGTTAGTTCCCGCCCTGATTCGAGGGGGACATGTTCCCCTCGACCGGGGGTGGCATGTCCCCCCGGAATGGGGGCGGCTTGTCCCCCCGAAACGGGGGGGACAACAGCGGCGCCGGCCGCCTTTTTGGCACGCGCAGCAGCTCGGCGGGCTTCCCGCTCGTTCCGTTCGGCTTCGAGCAGGTCGGCGACGCGCTGGCGGTTGCGGTCGTGCCACTCCGGATTGCTGATCGGTCCCGCGTACCCGGCCGGCGGGAACTGCTCGACGGTGTAGACCTTCTTCGCCGGCATCCCGACCTTCTCGACCGCCACGGCGCCGAGCTCTACGAGCTCCTTCTCGTAGTTCCCGATCTTGTCGCCGCGGGAGAACCCGAGGATCAGGGCGAGGGCGGTCGAGCCGATCCACGTCACGTCGTCTGCCCGCTTATCGTTGACGTGCGAGCGCATGACGGCGTAAAGGGCCTTGGCGGTGGGGCTCACGTCGGAGTACAGCACCCAATCATGAACGGCGGTGTACGTCGGCCCGCGGCGCCGACCGGTGCGCATGCCGACCTGCGGCGCGGCGTCAGCCGCCTTCGTCGGCTTCCGTGCGGTCACGCTGCCCCCTTCCGCGAGTTGCAGGGCCGGCAGACCAGGGCGAACCAGGCTGCCTGCTGCTCGGCGTCGGGATGCACGGTGACGATCGCCGACACGCGGCGCAGGTGCCTCTCGTGCCCCGGGTGCGGTGTGAGGTGAAGATCGGGCGCCATGTCGCCGCCCTGGTGTCGTGCTGTGGTGTCACTCATGTTCGTGTCGTGTCGCTCTCTTGGTGGGAGCGCACGTGCTGCCGTAGAATCCTCGGCAGAGTGCGCGGCTTCTTGTCGGTTGCTGGTGCTGCTCTGCTCGACATCACGACCGATTCGGTTCGCCCCGTGGCCGGTCTGTCGAGGCTTCTCGGCCCGCTTGAGGTGACGCTCAGCGGGCCGAAGTTGTTTCTACGCCGCGGCGCCGGCCTGGGCCCACTGCTCGGCGAGCGCGTCGCGGACGATGTCGCTCTCGGCCTTCGCCGGCCAGCCCTTCGACTTCAGCCACGCGCGGTGCTGTTCGAGCTCGACGTCGTTCAGCGTGGTGCCGGCCCTGCGGTCGCGGGCGCCGCCCTCGTGCTTCGGCTTGCGGCCCGGCTTGCGTCGCTGCGTCGGTGCGGTGGTGGCCATCGGTGGTGCCTTTCGTCGTCACGGCGGTGGTGTTTCGTCGCAGACATTACTCGGTGATCGACTCAGCGGAAGCACATTCGGGTATTTCTGTTCGCGGCGTGTCGGACCCCTCCGGTAACCTGGGAATCGCCCCGTGCGTGAGTGACTCACCCACGGGCGGCACGCGCAGCGCTACGCGCGTCGCCGGCCGGCGATGTTCCCCATTGGCCCGCCGGATTGCCGCCCGTCCTCACGAACGGCCGCCGGCCCGGCCCCTGGTGGGGGTGCCGGGCCGGCGCTTTTCCTGACCGGGGTCGTTAACCGGTGCAGCACGCCCCGTGAGAGACGAGAGGGCCGGCGCACCCGCGGGGGTGTGCGCCGGCCCTCTCGCCGTTCTGCGTGCCGATCAGGCCGGCGTGGTCGCCCACGGGTCGCCGGCCGGCTCGGGGGTCGCCCACGGGTCCGGCTCGGCCGGCGCCGACCACGGGTCCGGTGCGGCGGCGGCCGCGGCGCCCTGGTCCTCGTCGACCTTGGCGTCGCCGGCCGGCTGCGCCGCCGACTCGGGTGTGAGCGAGATCCGGGCCAGCGCGGTGCGGGCGAGCTCCCGGTACGCGGCCTTCGTCTCGGCCTTGAACGTGCAGGCGATGCCCTCGAACTCGCCACCCGGGATGATCTCGACGCCGGCGATCTCGTCACCGCCGGCGGTGACGATCACCCCGTCGTCGTTGGCCTTGCAGCCCTTCAGGATCGCCTTGGTGGTCGCCGGCCGCACCTGCTCGGTGGCCGGCACGACCTCGACGTCTTCGGGCCGGTGCGCCTTCATCCACGCGAGGAAGTCGTCGGGGTTGGCCACCCGCACGACGGAGTGCCGCACCTTGCCCGCGATCGTGCCGAAGCCGGGCACCTCCCACGACGGCCGGGTCTTCTGCCGGCGGTACTCGTCGCCGGCCTCCGATTCGAGAGCGGCCCGGTGCACCGCGGCCGCCGCGGTCGCTTCGGCCGCGAGCGCTTCAAGGTAGGCGATCTGCTCGGCGCGGTCGGCCCGGTTCATCTGCTGTGTCATCGTCCTGTTCTCCTGCTCAGTTGGCGGTGGTGAGGGCCTGGTCGGCGATCGCGTCGGGCAGCGCCGGCCCGTCGACCGGCGGGGCCTTGGACAGCTCGTCGCGCCGGGCGCCGATCTTCATGCGCAGCCGGCCGGCCTCGCCGGCGTTCACCTTCCCGTCGGCGGCGTACCGCTCGACCAGGGCGGCGAACTTGTCCAGCTCGACCAACGTGCCGATGGTGGACACCCGGGCGGCGCCGGCGGGGTACAGCGTCCTGTCGTACGCCGCGGCGGGCGGGCCCTGGTCGACCGGGCGGGCCGGCACGTGCGGCGCCGGCGGGGCCTGCTCGGCCGGCGGGGTGCCGCGGCCGTGCACCGGGGTGGCGGTCTCCCAATCCTCTTCGGGCACGTCCGGGGCCTGCTCGCGCAGCGCGGCCTCGGCGTCGTCCTCGGCACGCTTGAAGGTGGCGCCCCACAGGTCGAGCGCGACACCGAACCGCATCGCCGCGTTCCGGATCGCGTCGCCGATGATCTCCTTCACCGCGTCGCCGCCCGACTTCCCGTCGGCCGAGCCGTACCCGATGCGGGTCACGCCGGCGACGGTGAGCCTGATCCACAGGCCGCCGTTCGGGTCGCACTGCGGCAGGCCGTCGGGGCCGAACGCCATCGGTTCCCACATCCACAGCGGGTCGACGGCGAGCAGCCGGTCGGTGACCTCGGCGTGCCCCACGTAGTCGAGGTGCATGTGCTCGGTGGTGATGAAGTTCCGGCACTGCGGGCACTTGCGCTTCTCGTGCCGTTCGCAGACCTTCATCGGGTTGGGTCGGCTACGCGAGCCGCGGCACGCGCCGCACGTGATCTTCGGCAGCTTGCCCATGTGCTCGGGCTTGAACGGTTCGCGGAGCAGCTTCGCGAGCTCGGGCGTCATCACGGTGGGCATGGGCACGGTCATAAGTGGCGGTTCCTCTATGTCTCGGCGGGTCGGTGTGTGTCGTGTTCGCCGGGACGCTGCTACCGTGCACAACGGAAGCGCGCCCCGTGCTTCTGGTCAGGTACGCGGCCCTCGGACGGCACAACGGCGATCAGCACTCGCCGCCGGCCCGGGGGCCTCGTCATGTTCAGGCCGCGGCCGGCACCTGCTCGCCGCGCTGCGCCGGCACCTTCGGCTGCGGGGTGCGGCCCGGGGGCTTGCGGCCGCCCGGGCGCAGAATCAGCGTCAGGGCGCCGTTGCGCTTCTCGTCGGTGCGGTCCCGGTCGATCATCCAGCGCACGATTTCGCACAGCCGCCACCGGGCCGATCCGCCGCGCGAGGTGCGGCCGTCGCCGGGCCGGCGAATGTCGTCGTCCGACAGCTCGTCGTCCGGGGCCGGCAGCGCGTCGAAGCTCTCGACACCGGTCGCGAGGTAGTTCTTCCGCAGCCGGCTGACGTGCTTCTCGCTGGCGCCGATGGCCGTCGCGACCTGGCGCAGGTTCACGCCCTTGCGTGAGGCGAGCAGCTTCTCGCGGCGCCATTCGAGCACCTCGGTGGGCAGGCCGAGCACCAGCGCGTCGGGCAGGCCCCGCAGCAGCACCAGCTCGGGCAGCACGTCGAGGCGTGCGCGGATCTCGTGCACGGGCAGGCCGCGCAGCTCGGCCGCGGTCGGGATCTCGGTCGTCATTGCGCCGGTCACCTCCTGTTTCTCTCGCGGCCCGCGGTCGGGCCGTTCGAGATCACGCTACCCGCGGCACAGGAAGGGTGCAACAACAACCCGCATACTAAAGAAGGTGGGCACGCCCCTGGTCGACCAGGAGAGTGCCCACCTTTGCGCGCGTACGCCCGGGCTACCCCGGTCCGCCGTAGTTCGACACGATCAGCCACAGCACCGTGCACGCCCCGACGCCGGCGAGGGTCCACGTCACCCAAACGCTGAGTTGATCCCACAGATTCAGCCACCGGCTGTGCACCTCGTGCGAGATCCGGCCGAGCCAGAAACCGGCGATCAGCACCAGCACCAGCGCGGTCAGCGCGAGGGACGGCTGCACCGACCAGCGCTCGCCGGCGGCCTGGGCGAGCAGCTCGGCGCTCACCGCGGCACCAGCCGGCGCCGGGCGATGCGGTTCAGCTCCCGCGCGATCGTCCCGTCGAGCCAGTGCTCGGGCCGCCACACGTGCACCGTCTCGCCGCCCTCGGCCAGCAGGTCGAGCCATTGCCGCTGCTCGGGCCTGATCCGGCCATCGGTGGCCTTCAGCTCGACGAAGATCGTCCCGCCCGGGCCGGTGAACACCCAATCGGGAAACCCGCGCTTGACGTGGGCGACGTCCGACCTGGGCACGTGGTAGCGCAGCAGCCGCAGCAGGTCGGCCAGCTCGACGACGTTCGCCTGTAGCTCGGCCTCGGCCTGGTCGAGCACCAGCGCCGCGCCGGCCGGCACCGCGGCGGCGCGCGCGTACCGGGGCGCCCTCACGCCGCGCTGCTCTCGCCGGCCACCGGCAAGCCGGCCTGCGCGCGCAGCCAATCGCCGGTGATGCCGGCCCGCAGCATCTTGCGCCGGCCGCTCTCCGTCTCCCCGCCCCACACCCCGAACGGCTCGCGCCGGTCGAGCGCCTTCGCGAGGCACTCGACCCGAATCGTGCACCGCGCGCAAATCGCCTTCGCCTGGTACCCCGTGGCGTTCTCCCCGTCCGGGTAGAACAGGTCGGGGTCGACCTGCTTGCACAGCGCGTCGTCGTCCCACCGGCCGGCGGCGACAGCCTCGTCGACGACGAGCTGCGCACCGGTCACCGCGGCCTGCTCCTGCTCGACGTCCAACCGGGCCCGCTCGGCCAGGTCGGCAAGCACCAGGTACGCCCGGTCGGCCGCGTTCGCCCCGTTCGCCCGCCGGGCGAGCACCTGCCCCACGCTGACGAACTTCCGCGCCGGCGACACCTGGTCGACGGCGGTCACCTGGGCGAGGAATGCGTGCGCGTTCGGCGCCTGCCGGTCCCGGTTCGGGCCGACAGCGAACGTCACACCCTGCACCGTGTACGCGGACCGCACCGGCCCCCGCCTGCGGTTCGCGATCTTCTCGACCGCCCGCCGGCGGGCCCGCCGCGGTTCGCGGCCCCACCCGAGCACGTCACCGACGGCCAGGCCGGCGACCTCGCCGGCCATCGCGGTGATACGCGCCCGGTACCGCAGCTTCTCGTCGGCCTGGTCGGTGCGCTCGACAACGAACGACACCCCGAGGCACTGCTCGACACGCGGCCCGGTCGCCGGCGCCGGCCTGGTCATGGTCATGGTGGTCATGTACGCCCCTCGTGCTGGTCAGGACAGACACCGGGCAGCACCCCGACAGCCTGTCGATTCACGCTCGACGGTACCCACACACGCGGATACGTGCTAGGTGTTCCCGCAGATTTCCGCGGGGCCCCGGAATGGCGACGGCCCGCACCGGGCTGGAACCCGGTACGGGCCGTCGCGCTCTCACGCGGGTACTGCGCAGGCTACCGCGACGGCGGCCGCCGCCAGTGCCCACGCACGGGCACCGTGTACTCGGAACTCGGCGGGCCCCCACCCTGGGCGGACCTCACCACCGCGGCGACCGTGGCCACCGCGGCCGCGCCGGCGGCGATCTCCCGGCGCCGCTCGAACACCATCACGGCGGCACTGGTCACCGCGGCGACCAGGCGATCGCGCCGGGCGCTCACTGGCCGGCCTCGGCCGACACCCGCAGCGGGCCGAGCATCGCGGCGAGCGTCGACAACGGGATCGGCGGCCCCTCGTGCCCGACGCACCGGTACAGGTCGGCGATCGGTTCCTCGTCGCGGTACCACACCTCGCCGTGCACGTCGACGAGCTCGTGCTCGCCGGCGAACTCGGCCAGCTCGGCGCCCTGGCCCTCGTCGCCCTGGTCCTCGTCGACCTGGGCGAAGATCCCGCGCTCGGCGTGCGGCCGGCACCCGAGCTCACGGCACGTGATCCGGGCGCCCTGGTCGACGATCTGGACGACGCGCGCCTCGGTGCGGTTGAAGTACCCGCACCCCGCGTGACCGATCGTCGCGTCGTAGGCGTGCACCGTCTCGCCGCGGCCGATCGTGGCCCGCTGCATCGTCGCCGGGTCGATCACCCGCACCCGCAACGCGCTACGGGTCGTGCGGCTTGCCCACGGCTTGCGCGGCCACGACAGCTCGACCCACCCCGGGCCGTTGCCGGCGGGCCGGCCGGCGGCCTCGACCCGGCCGCGCTGGCCGGTCAGCACGCCGGCCGCCGTGCCGACGCACTCGACCAGCACGCCGGGGGAGATCGGCCGGCCGTCGACGTCGACCAGGGCGCCGGCCGGCTGCTGCGGTGCGGTCGGCGCCGGCGTGGCCACCGCGGCCGGCGGCGTCGAGTCGGTCGGCGCCTCGGCCGCCAGAGCGGTGACCTGCTCGGCCTGGGCGGCCCACACCGCGGCGGCCGCGGTGGCGAGCTCGGCGCCGAAGTCCTTGCGGATCTTCTTGACGGCCTTGGCGGTGATGGTGGCGAGCTCGTCGGCCACCGTGGTGCCGCGCTTGTGCGCCAGGGCGGCGGCGATCTTCCGGGCGCCGGCCTCGTACTCGGCGTTCGTGGCGCCGTAGTTGTGGAGGCGGTGACCGGACCACCACAGCAGGTCGACGGCCTTCATCTCGGCGGTGCGCACCGTCTTGAGGGTGTCGCCGTCGACCTTCAGCACCTCGCCGTCGACGTCGGCGATCAGCTTCTCGTCGTTGATCCGGGCCTGCCGGGCGGCCTCGGCCTTACGGGCGGCGACCTGCTCGGCGGTGGGCTTCGGCGCGGCCGGGGTGGCGGCGACCGGGGCGTCGGGGATGCAGACCGAGCAGAACACGTGCGCGGCCTGGGCGAGCTCGGCGATCGCGACCTTCAGGTCGGTGCCGGCCAGGTCGACGAGCCAGGTCAGCGGGGTGCGCTCCTTGCCGCGGTGCAGCGTCGAGCACCGGTCGTCGCGGTGGATGTGCCCGCCCGACACCTCGTACAGCCGGGTCCAGCCACCGCGGCGGTTGAACTCGGCGTGCAGCGGGGCCTGAGCGGCGCGGTTGTCGGTGAGCACCTTCAGCGCGGCGTCGTAGCGGCCGACGACCTCGGATGCGGTGCGGCCCATGCCGAGGTACTCGTCGCCCTTCGCGCGGATCTCGTCGAGGGCCTCGGCCGGCGTGGTCGGCCACTCGGCGTACCGGCCGACCCGGGTCTGCCGGTGGCCGAGGGCCTGCCGGACCGACTTCAGCGCGGCGGTGACCTTCTTCTCGGCGTCCTGCTGCGCGAGGAACAGCTCGGCGAGCACCGTGTCGATCTCGACCGGGGTAGCGGTGGTGAGGTTCATCGTGTCTCCGTTCGGTGGGGCCGTCCAGCACGGCCCAACAACACGTACGTTACCCGGAAACACGGAAACATGCGGGTACTTCCCGCATGTTTCCGTGGGGTGTCACACGAAAGAGGCCCCGACCAGCGGTCGGGGCCCCGGATCGTGAATCGCGATCTGCTACTCGCCGTTGCAGCACGCCGTGCAGCAGTCGCCGGCCTCGCCACGGCCGCACCCGACACCGGCGTTCGGCCGGGCCAGCTCACCGCACCCGCGCAGCCGGTACAGGTGGTGCCCGCACTCGACCGGCGCCGGCGCCCCGCAGAACCGGTGCTCGCCGGCGAGCTCGCACCCGTTCACCGTGAAGCCCTGGCCGTCGACGAAGCACTCGGCGCACCCGTCGACGTGCGCGAGCCGGCCGTCGCGCGTCGCCTGCACCAGCAGCCCGCCGCACGCGCACCGGTGGTCGGCCTCGTCGGCGCCGATCAGCCGCATGTGCACCGCGAGCCACCGCTGCCCCTCGGCCCGCCTGTCGACCGGCCCCGTGAACGCCGCGGTGAACGCCTCCCGGCGCAGCGCGTCGAGCAGCCCGCCGGCGGTCTCCCGCCGCGCGTGGTGCAGCGTGCCGTACCCCTCGCGGTGCTGCCCGGTCGGCGCGAAGTCGACGCGCCACAGCGTGCCGTGCCCGTCGTCCTGCCGGGCGTAGTGCCACAGCCCGTCGTCGCTGTCCGCCTCCCACACCTCGGCCCGGGTGCGGCCGCCCGGGTCGGACCACGGCGCGACGAACGTCGGCCGGCGCACCTGGTTGACGATCGCCGTCATCGGCCGCCGGTCCGGCGCCGCCGGCGCCCGGTAGCCACGCGGCGCCACCCCGATTGCACTCATCCTGCGTACCTCCTGGTCAGTGCCCGGCATCAGCACGGCCGAGCGAGATCACGATATCCGGCCAATCGGAAAGATGCGGCAACACCCCGCATGTTTGCCTGTTCGGTTGGCCACCCCCGAGGTAAACCGGCGGGTTGTTGTGGCCTCTTTCGGGGCACCCGAGTAACGTCGCGTGCGAGCCATGCCCCCTGAAACCGCACCGGAGGTGCACCGACGTGCCCGACACCGAACTGTTCGACCACCAGGCCGACGAGGCCGAGCGGCGCCGCAAACGCGCCCGAGCGGACATCAACCGGGTGAGCCGGGCCGGCCTCTACAGCCGGCCGACGATCGACGCCGCGGCCGAGCTGCTCGTCGACCTGGTGCTCGCCGGCGAACGCCACGGCGTCGAGCGCGACGCCTGGTCGCTCACCACCGACCTGCCCGGCGCCTGCCTCGACGTCGCCGCGGCCGCGGTCCGCGGCGTCGACCGGGTGCACCGGTCCGCCATCGAGCAGGGGTACCCGTCGCCGGCCGCGCTCGCCGTGCACCTGGTCGACGTCGTGCATCACCACCTGGCCGACGAGCTCGGCGCCCTGGGCGTGCACCGGCCCGGCCCGTACTCGATCACGTTCTCGACGTGCGGCCGGCGCCGGCGCAGCGTGAAGTGCACCGCCGACGGATGGGACTACGACACCGACGGCCCCGGCCGCATCGTTTCCATCTATGCACCGTGCACCGACGAGGGCGCGATCGCCGTCGCCGACCTGATCGCCGGCCTCATCACCGGCACCACCACCGACCCGCTCGGGAGACCGTGACCATGCCGCAGAAGCTCTACGACCCCGAGCGCTCGATCACCGAGCTGCGCACCGCCCTGCTCGACCGCGAAGACTCGTTCCGCACGCTGAACGACAGCATGGTGCGCGCGGCCGCCGTCGCCGAAGGCGAGCACTTCGCCGACCCGTACCTGCGTGAGGCGGCCGGCCTGGGCGCCATCACCGCCGCGGCGACCGCGAGCAGCTTCGCCGCCCCGGGCGGCGAAACGATGATCCTCAACGCGGTGGGCATGTTCGGCCTCGCCCTGGTCGACAGCGCCCGCGACGAGCTGGGCACCGCCGGCCGGTGACCGAGTACGAGGCCCCGGGCCTGTTCGACGTCGAGGCGGTGCCGGCGCTCACCGCCACCGCCCGACGTCGGGCCCGACAGCAGCGCGTCGTCGGCGCCGGCTTCCACCCACTGACGAAAGGCCGGCTGCACCCGGACGCGATCGCCGGCGACGCGACGACCCCGACGTGCGGCTCGTGCGCGTTCCGCCGGCCCATCCGCGGCCACATCGGCGACCCGCCGAAGGAGTACCCGAAGTGCACGTACCCGGCGCCCGGGCGGATGACCCGAGGCCCCGGCACAGACGTGCTCGCGACGTGGCCGGCCTGCCTCGACTATCGCCCGAAGGGGCGAGACTGACCCGACACGCAGGAAACGTGCGGGTTGTTGTTGCACCCTTCCTGCGCCGCGAGTAACGTCGCCCTTGCACGGCCCACCCGGGGCCGGCGGAAGGGAGCCCCCGCGATGTTCGTCGACACCAAGCCCGAGATGTCCGACGCGCAGTTTCGTGCGGCCCGCGCGGTGGTCGAGCGCGACGGCGAGAGCGTGATCCGGTTCGTCGACGGTTCCGTGTCGACCCTGCTCGCGATGGCCAAGCCGGCCCGCGCATGGGCCGTCGTCCGCTTCGGCTACGAGGGCCGCACCCGCGTGGTCACGCACGCCGAGCTCACCGGCAAGGGCCGCAAGGTCTACGAGCGCGAGCTCGCCCGCCGCAACGCCGCCGCCGAGCAGCAGCGCACCCTCGACCGCGTGCTCGCCCGCGCCGCCGCCATCACCCCGCAGGGCCCGCTCGCCGCCCCCGCCGCGGCCGCCGAGGTGGCCGAGCTCCGCTCGATCGTCGCCAAGGCCGACCCGCTCGCCGTCATCACCCCCGTCGGCGGCTGGCCCGCCGCCCACCCGGACAGCCCGCGAAACGACGAGATCCCGTTCTGACCCGCACCACCGGCCCGGGCACCCCGCCCGGACCGGCCCACCCCACCAGGAAGGCACCACGTGTTCAACATCAAGCAGCAGCCCATGATCGACGTGCACCTGCTCGGCGCCGTCGACGACCCGCACACCTTCGAGGTCACCGCCGAGCTCGTCGACCAGCTCGACGGCCTGCTCGACCAGCAGGACGGCGTCTTGCGCATCCAGTGGCACCAGCGCACGATCCGGTTCCCGCGCAGCGCGATCGCCTTCATCGCCGACTACACCACCCCGGACATGCGGCAGGCCCGCGTCGACCTACACCAGGACGCCAGCGGCCGCGTGTACCTCGCCGACCCCGAGACCGGCGTCGCCCACCTGGTGCGCACGCTCGCACTCGCACAGTTCGGCAACGACTGCGCCGGCCTGCTCGCCGGCGACGTCGAGCTCTCCGAGCTGGTCGACATGCAGCGCACCGTCTCGGTCGAGAAGTTGTGGCGCATCGCCGAGTACCCGCACCGCGGCCTGATGCAGATCGTCGGGCACCTCGCCGGTATCAAGCTGTCCGAGTCGGCCCGCAAGTACATCGGCCCGAACGTCGTCGCCGAGCTCGCCGAGCACTGACCCGCGCCACCGGCCCGGGCGACCGCCCGGGCCGGCCCACCATCCCGAGGGGGAACACCACCGTGACCACCACCGACCCACTGAAGGCCGCGGCCGTGATCGTCGCCGGGTACGCCGGCGACGCACCCGCCGGCAGCCCCGACCGGCGGATCTGCACCGCGTACGCCGGCCTGTTCGAGCACGCCGCCGGCGACGGCCTGGTCGACGGCGCCCGCCTGGTCGAGCTGCTCACCGACGCCGCGGCCGGCGTCGTCGAGCTCGAAGCCGGCGACGTGCCCGACATTCCGCCGGCGCCGCCGGCCGACATCCTCGACCGGGCCCTCGATGTCATGCTGACCAACGCCGATGCGGCCCCGCCGAGCAGCGCCCCGAAGATGCTGGCCGAGGCCGTCGTCGCGCTGCTCGTGCACACGATGGGCCGGCCGAACCTCGACGACCTGCTGCGCCTGCTGCACCGGTTCGCCGCCGCGGTGGTCGCCGTCGACGAGGCCGAGCTCGGCGACCAGCTCGGCGACCAGGTCAACGCCGCCCGCCGCGGCGCCGAGTTTGCCCGCTCCCACGGCGTCGACGTGCCGGCCGACTCGACCCGGTTCCGGCTGCGGTGGGACGCGCCGGCCCGCCTCGACGTGTACGACGACGAGGAGGAGCGGTGCGCGGTGCTCACCGAGCAGCGCGGCGGCACCGAGTGGCGCGTCGCCGCGATCGCCCCGGACGGGTACGCCGAGACCCTCGACACGGTCTCGTTCGCCCGGGCCGTCGAGCGCCTCGACCGGTTCGTCGCCGAGCGGCGATGATCGACCCGTTCGAAGACCGGTGCGGCCACTGCGGTGCAGCACTGGTCGCGAGCGATCGGGTGCCAGCGCCCGAGTTCTGCGGCGCGGTGTGCGAGGCCGAGCAGGTGATGCGCCGGGCTCGGCGGCGGCACCTGCTCGGCGAGCTGCGGAAGTGGATCGCCGACCGGCTGCGGTGGCTTGTCCGGTAGGGGACAGACCCGCCCACGATCGAGGGCCCGACACGCTGGTGTCGGGCCCTCGTCGCATTCATGGGGATGTGTTCATGCCCGGGCGGGGTCTATGGTGCGGGTTGGCCTGTCGCCCCCGCCGGCGCCGGGCCGCAGGGTCCGGGGATGCGGGCCGCGCGCGCTCAGCACGGGCGCGCGCGGCCCCTTTCCCCCTTCGGGCCGCTGGCTGCGCCGCCTCTGCGCGCGCCTGCGGTCCGTGTGCGGCGACGGCGGGACAGGGTGTGCCGTTCGCCCCGTGCGTACCCGTCCCGTCGTCGCCGCCCCCCGTGAGAGCAACGTTCCTGTTCTCGGCCTAACCGGGCCGATGCATCGTCGGATGTGGCCCCTTCGGGCCGTTCGTTGCGGCAGCGCAACCGATTGACGATCTCGCCGCGATGCTACATGCGGGTACGCACCGATTTGCACCCATCGGCGCCGCGACCTGCGCTAAGGCGTCCGAGTGACCACCACGAAAGGCGCAGGAACATATTGCACGCTTCAATGTGCGCGGGTAACGTCATCGATCTCAGGCAGCAATCATGCGCCTACTCGAAGTGAAGCCCCACGCCGCCGGCCACCACCGTGACGAGCGAAGGAAACCGGCGACGCGAGGCCCCGACGAGACCCGGGAGGCCCGCCATGCCACAGCGTAACCCCGACCCCACCGCCAATTGCCCCCGCTGCTCGCCGGCCAGTGTGTGCACCACACACGAGCAGTACGCCACCGCGAACCGACCCACCACCGCATCCCTGCTCGGCGTCGTCAACACCGACGCCGCCGCGGTCCGCGGCCGCGCATGGTCCGACCTGCTGCCCAACCGCGACGTGCACGACGCCGTCCCGGCAAGCCGGTGGCGCCGACTGCTACGCCTCGACGACTGACCGAATCCGACCAGCAGGGCCCCGACGGCACACCGCCGCCCGGGGCCCACGTTTTTGCACGTCCAGCGCCTATCGTGGATCTCTGACCAGAACACCCCGAGGGAGTGCTGATGTCCTCAACCGATCCCGCCGGCCCCGACCCCGGCAACGCCGGCCCCGAAGCGTGGGCCGTCCCGCTCGACGAGGCCGAGCTCGCCGACGTCCTGGCGCGCGTCGACAACCCCGACCCGCTCGTCACGGCCGGCCTCGCCGGCACCCTGTACGACCCCGACTACACCGGCCCCGGCGACCCGGGCGACCTCGACCAGGAAGGTGCCACCGATGGCGATCACTGAGCGGCCGGCGCCGGCGCACACCGCGCAGATGCGGACATGGGTCGACCTGGGCGGCGGCAACTCGGGCATCATCGGCAACAAGGCCCACAAGGCCGGCGGCCACCGCGGCGCCGCGTTCATCCCCGCCAGCGACTACACCCGCCGGCGCGACCCGAACGGCTCCGACGGCCCGTACACCGATTGGGGCCACTGCGTCTCCGGGGACTACCACCACGGCGGAAAGGCGGCCCTGCGGGCCCGTCACGCCGTGCTGCTCACCCGCCTGATGGACGGCGACCCCGAGCTCAGCAACGTGTGGGAGTTCATCGGCCAGCCGTGGGCCGACAAGCCCGTGTATTACTGGCAACTCGCGAACGGCCGCCGCACCCTTCAGCGCTACACCGGCAAAGGTCACGACCTGTGGTCCCACATCACCGTGTGGCGCTCGGCGTCGGCCGCCGTGCCGAACCTGTGGCTGCCCGCCTCGGCCGCCGTCAAGCCGGCCCCCGGCAAGATGGTGCCGGTCGCCCGCACCACCACCACACCGAAGGCGCCGGCCTGGCCACGCGGCAAGGTCATCCGCCCGTCGAACCGCGCGAAGTACGACCCCGGCGTGCGCGCCTGGCAGGCCCGGATGCGGCAGCGCGGATGGAAGATCAAGGCCGACGGCTACTACGGGCCGGCGTCGGCCGAGATCGCCCGCGCATTCCAGCGCGAGAAGCGCCTCGGCGTCGACGGCCTGCTAGGCCCGGTAACGTTCGCTGCGGCCTGGTCGGCCAAGGTGACGAAGTGACCGAGTACGACTACAGCCGGGTGCACCGCGGCGGCCGCGCCCGCTGGCACCGGCGCATGGTCGCCGCCGGCACTGCGCTGCTGGTGTTCGTGGCGATCGTCGGCACGTACCTGCTCGCCCGGTAACCTGCACAGACAGGAAGGCCCGGCCCCGAGGTTACGACAGGGGCCGGGCCTTCCTTCGCGTGTCAGCTCGGCGAGCTGGGCGCCGTCACCACCGCGGCGGCGGCCTGCGCGGCCCCGGCCGCCACCCGCACCCGCTCGACGAACCCGTTCCACTCGGCGACGTGCGACTCGAACACCGCGGCCCCGGTCGCCTCGTGCAGCAGCAGGCCGACGGTGTACGTGTTCGAGTAGCCCGCCGGCGCCGGCTGCACCTCGGGCGCCGGCGGCGCGGTGATCGCCGCGATACCGGCCCGCACCACCCTGAGTGTGGCCGGGTCGTCCGCGAACGGCCACGCCGACGACTGCTCGGTGCCACCGGTGCCCCACGGCAGGTACGCCGAGCAGGTCCGGCCCACCGGGTCGGTGGTCAGCCACACGAACTCGCGTTCCCAGCTCGCCGCCCGCTTCGGCCCGGCCGCGAACCCGCGCTCGCCGATGCCCCACAGCCGGCCCGGGAACGGTGCGATGATCTCCCGGTGCCACCGGACGAAACCGGGGTGCTCGGGCAGGATCAGGTCCGGGGCGAACGTGTTCCCGCTGTAGACGTCGAGCAGGTACAGGTCGGCCTCGATCGTGCGCCACGCGGCCACGTCGGCGGTGTTGCCGTTCGTGAGGGCCCACTGGTAGCCCATGCCGGCCCACGCGACCAACAGGCCGGGGTTGACGGCCTGCATCTTGCGGCGGGCCCGGTTGAACGCCGGCGCGAACACCTTCCCCGACCAGTCGTCCTCGGGCTCGTGCCACAAGATGATGATCAGCTTCTTACCGACCGCGTACTGCGCGAGCGCCTTCAGCACCGCGTCGTACCGGCCGGCCATGACGTCGGACGGGGTGAACTTGATCGACACCAGGCAGCCGAGGCCGGCCGCCAGGTCGTCGCGCACCTCGGCCTCGACCAGGGCGAGCACCTGCTCGGGTGTCGCCGTCGCCGGGATCGGCGCGACGTCCTTCGACCAGCGGACGAACGAACGGCCCCACTCGTGCCCCGGGAACCGGGTCGCGGTCTCGGCCGGCGGGAACTTCTCGTGCACCCCGGCAATCATGGTGGTGGTCATGTCGTGCCTCATCTCGTCGTGCGGATACAGGAAGACGCCGGGGCCGGCGGCCGCCGCAAAGGGGTGGGGGCGGCCGCCGGCGCCCGGCGCCGTAGGGGACATGCACGCGCAGCGTAACGCCCGGAATCCCCGATATGGGGCGTTATCCTGCAAACCATGACGACCGATCGACCACCACGCCCACGCAGCATGACGGCCCGCCAGCAATGGCGCTCGTACGCCGACCTGCCCCCGGTGACCCGTCGGGCACGCCGGGCCGGCATGGTCACCGGCGCCCTGGTGCTGCTCGTGCTGCTCGTTCTCGCCGCCCGCGTCGCCGGCTGGCTACTGCTCGCCGTGTGGCGCGCAACGTCCTGGTCGTAGAAACGGCGCAACGTGGCCCCGGAGAGCTCCGCAGAGCTCCCCAGGGCCACGAATGCAGGGTCAGGACATGGAGCGGCGCAGCACGTCACCGTCGGCGACGTCCTGCACGGCCTGCTGCGCCGGCGGCGGCACATACACCGGCTGCTGCTTGGTCAGCGACAGCGCGATGAGCCACCGGCCGAGCCGCGGCCACCGCTTCTCGGCCCACGACGCGAGCGCGTAGTACACCGCGGTCACGACAGCGCCGGCAGTGAGCGTGAACGTCGCCGACGGCTTCTCGGGCAGGCCGAGCCACCCGAAGTTCAGCGCCAGCCACGACAGCAGGTAGCCGATCCCGACCGGCACCCACGTGCGGATGATGCGGTCGATCCAGCCCGGCGCGAAGTACCGCGACAGCAGCTCACGCACGAACCGGTGCGGGTCCTCGCCCGGGTCCACGCTGGGCAAATTGATGGGCAGGGTCATGACGTCGTGCCTCCCTCGTTCGGCACCGGCGTTGGCGCCGGCACTTCGGTTACCGGCGGATGCGCCGGTACGCCCGGCTCCGTCGGCTGATCGGGGGCCGGCGGGACGACCGTCGCCCCGGCCGGCGGCCCCGGCTCACTACTCGGCATCGGCGGCACACCCGGCGGCAGCTCGGGCCAGCCCGGCGGCGGCTTCCACCCCGGCGGCACGATCGGCTCGCGGGCCGTGCCGCAGTGATACGCGGCGTACAACTTGTCGATCTCCTGGAACGCCGGCGTGTCCGTGTCCGCACCGGCCTGCTTGGCCAGGTCCAGCAACGCCCGCATCTCCGAGCAGTGCGTGCGCCGGTTCTGCTCCAAGATGGCCCGCACCACGGCCTCGCCGGCGTTACGGGCCGCGCTGCGCCGGTTCATCTCCGTCAGGGCCTTGTCGACGGCCACCGTCACCGCCACGTACGACCCGACAACCGTCGCCGCGCCGATCATGACCGCGATGGTGAGCGCGATGATCCGGGCCCGCCGTACCGGCTGCGTCACCGACACCCCCGGTGTGTCCGTGAGCAGCGGGTACGCCCGCCCCGGCTCGTCGGAACTACCGCCCTGTGTGCGCACTACGCGCCGCCTTCCCGTGTGCCGATGGTTTCCGGGTCGAACCCTGCCGCCCGCACCCGCACCCGCAGGTCGGCGTGTTTCTCCCGGTACTCGTCGCACAGAGTCCGGGCCTTGTCTCGTTCCTCTTCACGCTGCTGCACCAGAGCGGTGAGCCGCACCACCTCGGCCTGAGATGCCGCGTACTGCCGGTCGGCACGGTCGTCGAGGTGCATGTCACGCTTCGTCTGCTCGCCCCTACCCGACGTGCGGAACGTCCCCGCGAGCGTCATCGCGCCCACGATCACCATCGCCGCGGCGGCGACGATGGGGCCCCACAACTGCGCAACCCCTGATACCTCCGCTGCGACCCCCCGAGCCAGAGCGAACACTGACCACCGCACACGTCACCCGCCTGTCATTCGTTGATCATGTTCTGCGCTGGGCGGGGGTACGCGGGCAGCGATCACCGCCACGGCCGCGATGCCGAGCAGCTTCCCCAGCGCCCCCCACGCGTGCACCTCGCCGTTCGCGAAGAACGACAGCGCAATCCCCACGCACCACGACGCCCACCAGGCCGCCAGCCCGGACAGCGCCAACCTCAGCCGCCACGACACCTCACCGCTGACCTTCTGCCGCAGCAGCGTCCACGTGAGCACCGCCCCGATCACGGCCAGACCGGCCCCGTAGATCCGCATCCCCGGCACGAACCCGGCGACCTGCACCTGCTGCGCCATGCTGCGCAGCAGGTCATACGACGGCGACGCATACAGCCGGTCGCCGAACATCAGGCCGATGACGTCCCACGCGGCGACCAGCACCAGCACCACGACCAGAGGCCGCCATCGGACAGCGCCACCGGTGGCGCAGGAACAGGTCGAGCAGGTCTCGTGCCGGCGGGGGCGCGAAGTGTTCATAGGTGAGGATCGCTTTCCGTGCGGGTTGGGTCAGTACAGGGGAAGGCCCATGCGCAGGCCGCTGGTTCCGTCCGAGCCACCACCGCCGGCCGGCGCGTCTTTCGCCGCCAGCCGGACCGACCACAGGTGCACCCGCGACATCGCCCGCGACTGCGTGAGCGTGCGCCGCGCCGAGCTCGGCGCCGCAGCGTTGGCCGAGTCCCACCACCCGGCGGTGATCTTCACCGCCGTGCCGGTGGTCGTCGCGTAGAAGTCGAACCGCTCGGCGTCGCCGGCGGGATTCGTCCAGTCCTTCACCTCGTCGGTGCCGGGACTCTCCCGGCCGGCCGCCAACGTGACCAGCCGGTCACCGGCCAGCAGGCTGAGCGCCGGCGACTGCACACCGGTGGCCGCCGGCACGTCGTCGTACATCACCGGTTCGGCGAGGGGCGCCTGCGTCAGGTCAACCCCGGAATAGGCGCAGCAGTAGCCCCAATTCCGGCCGCTCGCCGACCACCCCCACGTGTACGAGACCGGCTCGGCAGCCGCGGTCACATCCCGGTAGAAGACGGCCGTTTTCAGTGACGAGCTGGGCCCGTGCTCGGCGACCAGCTTCCACGACCCGCCGGCCGGCGGGGCGAGCGTCGGCGAGCTCGCCGCCGACCCGACGAACGCGAGCATCCGGTGCGTGTCGGCCACCCCGGCCGGCACCGGCAGCACCGTGGATGCGGTGCCCGTGGTGTTGAAGACGTACGCCTTGTCGACGAACCCGATATCGACCATCAGGTCACCACATCATCGCTTGGGCATACAGGCCCTTGCCGACGTTCCCGGCACCGATGGCCACGACGTCGACGAGCAGGGTCGCACCGACCGGCACCAGCGCGTTCGCCATGTTGGTGAGCTTCCCGGTGGTCTTCGCCCCGGCCTCAATCGTCGGCCGGTTCGCCATGGCGAACACATCAGTGCTGACGTTCCCGGCGGTGACCACCCGCGGATTCAGCACCAGCGACCCCGAGGCGTACGGGGTGATCAGCGACGCCCGGAAGCTGCGCAGCGACACGTCGACGTCGAGGTCGTTCACCCACCCGAACGTCTGCCCCGGGGTCGTCACCGCGATGTCGCCCTCGTCGACCCACTGCAACGCGAAACCGGCGTTGGGCGCGTACAGGCCGTAGTTCGGCCCGAACCACGCCTTCGGGGTGTTCGAGGTGTCGGTCACCTCCATGATGTTCGCGGTCTGCGACGGCTGCCCCTTCAGCCGGAACGCCACACTGTTGCTCTTGGCCGCGATCGCCCGCAGCTCGCCCTTCTCGTTCAGGTAGAAGGTGCGTTGCCGCTCACCGCCCTGCCCGGTGTCCGTACCCGAGTAGGCGACCATGATTTCCCCGGTCTGCCCGGTGCCCTTGGCCCGCACCACGATGCGCGGTTTCGTCGCCTCATAGGTGTCGAAGATTTTCGAGCCGCGGACCTCTTCGTCGCCGGTGATACTCACCGCACCCGTCGGGGTCTCACCGCCACCGGTCGACGCCGCACCGGCGATCCACAGCCCACCCGGGCCCATCACCACCGCCGACCCGACCGGGGCCGCACCGAGCGACTCGGGGTCGGCGTCGGCCATGTCGACGATCCGGGAGGTGTGCGGGTTGCGGTTCGACGGACTCAGGTGCGCGTCGAGCCGTTCCCGCACCGGCCCCAGGAAACTGCCGATGTTGACCGCAGTCATCAGAACCCGGGGCCCGTCGTTCGCGCTGGCCCACATCTCGAAAACATTGTCGGGACCGAAGAACGGCGGAATCTGGCCGGTCGAGCGGCCGTCGTCGCCGGCGCTGGTCACCACCTGGTCGACGCCGATGCCGTTCAGCTCTTGCAGGTCTTCGTACCGGTCGCCGCCAACCTCGGCGTTGTAGAACTTGACCACGGCGCCGCCGATGATCTCGGCCCGGTTGTCGTCGTCGGCGCCGAACGCCCAATCGGCGATACCGCCACCGAACACGAGTCGCGTCACTGCGGTACCCCTCT
>WUUC01011548.1_pt1 | contig 94404 bp, 149 predicted proteins | sample 6278441 | NCBI WGS metagenome assembly WUUC01 (sample SAMN13675441, study PRJNA597444) | soil metagenome | isolation source: soil | place: USA: Washington | collected 2017-10 | reverse complement strand
CGACGGGACTCGAACCCGCGACCCTCACCTTGGCAAGGTGATGCGCTACCAACTGCGCTACGTCCGCATGGCGGGCAGGACCGGCAGCTTTCTTCCACCAGCCCGGCTATCGACCTCAGCGGGTGTTCCTCCCGCATCTACCCGTCAAGAGCCACCGGTCGGATTCGAACCGACGAACCTCTCGCTTACCGGGCGAGCGCTCCGACCTGACTGAGCTACGGCGGCATGATCGATGAAGTATGCTGACCCGCGCGGCCGGCGCCGGTATCCGTTCCCGGGCCGGCCGCGCCATCGTCCCTTGGACTACCGGGCTCTGTTCCGCAGAGCCTGACGGCGGCGGTCCAGCTCGGCGGTAATGTCGTCCGGGCTGGCGCCCGCGGACCGGGCCGCGGCCACCATGGCCTTCAACTCGACGACGATGGCCTCGGTAATGAGCGAGCGCTGTTCGGGTGTCATGCGCAAGTACTGACGGACACGCCGCGTTTCTGCTGGGGCCGGACGCAGGTAACCCGTCGGGCAGCGCTACCCCGGCCATCTTCTGGCCGGCCCCACCCGGACGCCTCAAGGGACTCGAACCCCCAGCCAGTCGCGACAACCGGCCACGCCATGCAGGCATCCAGGCTGCGTGCCCCGGGCCGGATTCGAACCGGCACTGTCCTGGGTTTGAGCCAGGCGCCTCCTGCCATTTGGGCTACTGGGGCCTTGCGCTCCGGGTGCGGGAATCGAACCCACGGGCTCCGCGTTCAAAGCGCGGCCACGGCGCCAACGCCGTACCCCGGACCGGGAAGGGAAAGAGCGGTACCGGGGGCTCGAACCCCGCACATCCACTTTGGAAGAGTGGTGCTCTACCAGATGAGCTAGTACCGCGTGTTCAGTACCGTCGGCTGTTCCGCCGCCGGCCGTACGTCTGCCCGAGTCGCTGCCTGAGCCGGACCCTGCCCACCGCCGGTCGAGGGGGAAGCGGCAGCGGTCGGGGTAGCGGGTAGGTGGTGTCGTACGGACCACCGTCGGGGAGTCGGGCGGGGCCGGATCCCCGGGTCGGGTTGAGCGTGCGCTGTGCCGCCTGGTCAGGCTTCCGGTACCGGCGCGGCTGGTACCGGCGGATGCTGCCGTGTTGCCGCCACCGGCACCAGGTCCGGTTCAGCCACAACGCGGCAACGACGATGAGGACGACGGTGGCGCCCATGGCCAGCATGGCCAGCTTCATAGTTGCGATCATTCCGAAGTTACTGTCGTTCCCCAACTGCCCGTACCGTTGTTGCACCGATGATGCCTTATGCACCGAACGGGCGCCCCCGACAGAGGGGTCTTGTGGACCTGCCGGGATTCGAACCCGGAATACCTAGGATGCTCGCCACCCCACGTCACGCTTCCGAGCCTCCTCTGTGTTGCCAGTTCTTCCTGGCCTGAAAGGGAGCAACTAAAGGAATCCGGCCCAATCACGAGGCAATTTTGCCCGAAGTCCGACGATTGGGGGAGATCCGGGTGTGACGCTGGCACGTCACAGGACCTCCAAAGCTGGTGTCGTGGGGACCATTGCGCAGGCCCATGATGCGGGTGTGCCGGATCTAGGGCGGAACCAGGCCGGCAGGCTGGGCAGCCCGCTACGTTCTGCCCCGGCGCCGGGGCAGAACTCAACCTGGACAGTCCGTGATTCCCCGACGTCCAGCACACCAACGTGCCCACCGCCGGGGTCGAACCGGCAACCTCTGGTTTTTCAGACCAGCGCTCTTCCCCCTGAGCTTGGTAGGCGTTCGGTTCGTCGGCTGGCAACCGGCCACGCGGTACGCCTATCTCCGCGTCCGGGGAGTCGAACCCCGGCAACACCCACCGCCCGCTCGTAACCGTATGGGCGACATACCCGGAGGCGAACCCGGGCATTGCGAACCTTCGTGCGCCCGGCAGGATTCGAACCCGCATCTCTCCCTTAGCGGGGAGGCTCTAGCCGATTGAGCTACAGACGCGGTACAGACTCGCGTTCGGCTGCCGACACGACGTCGGCGGGTTCGCGTGTGGGAGCACGGAGAGCCCTGCCCGGCGCCACACCCCCCGGCCGCTCCCACGGTCGACGGTGCTCGCCACGCCACACCCCGGCTGGGGTGCGTTACGCACTGCTGTACCTGGTGATCCGCCCGAGATTCGAACTCGGAACCTTGGGCTTAAGAGGCCCCTGCTCTAACCGTTGAGCTAGCGGATCAGTTCGGCCCCCGGAGGGGCCGGCGCCGTCACGGGCGGAGCTGCCGGAGCTTCTCCATGCCCTTGTCGACGCCTTCGATCGGACGGTTGTCGTTGCTGTTCCGCCAGGCCCGGAAAGCGTGCTCCAACGTCGTGCGGGCTCCATCGCTGAAGTCCGACACCGAGTTGAACGTTTCCTCTCCGTACCCGCGGCACGAGCATCCCGAGTCCGCGAACCAGTAGTAGCGACCCGAAGGCGCCACCCAGGCCCGGAACTCGGCCCACTCGTAGTCGTAGTCGCCAGCGGCGAATACTTCCGTGAGCTGCAACTGTCCGATCGCCTCATCCAACGTGGTCATGGCCCCTCCTCGAAGTCGCTTCGAGGACATTCAGGAGGTTGGCGTCGACCAGGCCGATGAAGGTTAAGGTGCTGTGCGGCAAGGTAATGGCTTGCAGACCGTATTAACCGCCAGCCGGTTCCCGGGGTTTCCCCCGGAATGCCCGGGGCAGCCCCCCAGGCGGTACGCAGGTCCCGCCCTGCAAGCGCAGGACCACAGGCGTCGGCACGTACCCCGGCTGCTTTACAGCACCAGCTTCATCGGTACCACCTGTTCCCGCCGACCGTTTCCTTGGCCGGCGGGGCGCCCGGTCGGCCGGGCGCCAGCTCCCCCTCGGGGCTCTTACTCCAGGTGGTACCAAACTTCCAGGGTTGCCCGTGGACTACGCCACGGGGCGTTCCGACCAAAACGCCGGGCTCGGGTGGTCGTACCTTTGCCCTATTCCCCCAGTCTCACCGCACCCTCGCGGGTGCGAACAAGATGGGAGACGTCGGCTTTGCCCGTCCTCCGTACGCTCTTGCGCACGGCGACGGCGCGGGGACCAGCCGCGCGTCGGGTGGTCAGCCCGGCCGCATTTTGCCCGTAACGTCTCCCTGTGGACCAGCCGGGACTCGAACCCGGAACCCCTACCCTGCCGAGGTAGTGCGCTACCAGTTGCGCTACAGGCCCATGAAGCCGGCGCGTACCCGGAGCGAGGTTGCCGGTTTCCCGGCTCCGCTTCCTCCCGGCACCCCGGCCCTGCCGCGGGGCTGGACCCAGCACGGCAGCACCTTCTATGTGATCTCTCGCCGGCCGGTGCGGTGGTGCGCGGGCCCACCACGAGGGTGGCCCCGGCCCGGTGCGGGCCGTCGGCGAGAGTTCGTATGCCATCCACTGTGTAGTTCTCAAGTCGTGCCGAGCGCCCACCCGCATTAGGGGGACCTTTCACTTACGCAGGGGCGACAGGGTTCGAACCTGCAACCGGCGGTGTTGGAGACCGCTGCTCATCCAGTTGAGCTACACCCCTATGAACTTGGTCTTGAAATCAGAAACGCCGCCCGGTCCCGGTCTGGGAGGGGCGGCGTTCGCACGTCTGGATGTGCGTTACGTCCGCCACCTGATTCCCAGGTTGGCCTTGGCCGGGTGCCACGAGGAGAACCGTCGCGTTTCGAGCATGGCCGGGCCGCCGGTCAGCAACTGCTGCCGGTAGCTGGCGGTGATGCTCGTAAACACTGGGGTCTCCTCGTGGCCCAGGGTGGGCCTGCTCGTTGTCACGATAAGTCCTGCCCGCCGTGACGTCCAGCACTATCGCCGTGTCGCGTACTCCGGCCAGATCTTGTCCGGGGTACGGAATGTCATGCCCTGCGGTGCAGGTTCGCCGAGGGTGTTCCAGTTGGTCAGGCACGGCGTGCTGTGCTTTTCGTGGCCGCGGCGCCGGTGACAGAACGCCCGCTGGCCCTTCACCGGCACCCACGCGGGGCACCGGACCTGGTCGTAGAGGCGGTACCCCCACGGTCCCGCAAGGACCGCGGCGGGGCGAACGACTCCCCAGACTGCGCGCAGCGTCTGCATCCGCAGCCACAACGCCCAGAACCTGATCAAATCCATGAGTGGCGGTCGACCTCCTACCTAGTAATCGTGGTCGCTGTGCCAGTCCTCGTCGGCGTCCGCCACCTTGATAGCGTCGCGCTCGTCGTCGAACGAGCCCAGGAAGCCGTTTTCGTCTGGGTTGCATCCGTCTTCGCAGAACACGTCGTAGCTGTCAGACAGCACGTCGTACTGGTAGTCGGCCACTGTCGCGCCTTCCGCCTGGGGAACGGTCTGTCTGTGCCCCGTCTCTCCGGGCTGTCACGCCTAGTTCTGGACCGGCGTCCTCCACGGTTCCCAAGTTTTGAAGTCGTCCAGGGCGCCGCAAACCTTGCTCGACTCGTGGAGATGGCGGGAATCGAACCCGCGTGACCTCTGGCCCCGTCGGCGATTTCTCGTCGGTCGGGCACTGGGTTTCCCAGAACATCCCCTTTGCGTGGGCGCCGGATAACCGGTGTTCCGGCGCCCACAGTCCGGTCTCGGTGGCTACGCGTCCCCACGCGCGGGGGAACCCCCGAGTCCTTGCACCTGTGCTGATTGCCCACCCGGTGTTCGTGCTCTTGGTGGCCTCCCTGGATTCCACAGCCGGTGCCCCGCCGTGGCCCACTCTGCGATCAGACCGGGACTCGAACCCGGACCCACCTACTCCTCGTTAACCACCCGCCGGTGGCCCGTCTGTTTCGGCCTCTGCCATTGAGTTACCTGATCTGCTTGCCCGGCTCGGGCTGCGACCCCTCCGCCGTACTTGCTCCTCTACTGTAACCCGTACCCCGGAAACGGCGCAACCCCTCAGTTTGAGTTGTTCTCCTGGTTCATGCGGTACCGCAGCGCAGCCAGGGTCCGTTCCGGTCGCGGCGCGACGCCTTCGAGCTGGTCACCGGCGTCGAACGCGTCGTACAGGGCAACGCCGCCACCCCTGCCGCCGCCTTCCTTCGGGGTGTACCGGGCTGGGGTGCAGTGCCGCCGCACCGTGCGGGTCGACACCTCGTACAGGGCGGCCAGCATCGGCGCGTCGGCCAGCGGCCGGTCGTCTTCCCAGATGAGGATCACGACGGTGAAACGCCGCGGAGCTGCCCGCCGAGGCGTGGAGCAATGACCGCTGGGGACGGGTTGAGCCGGCCCCGCCATTCCCGTTCGAACCGGCCGAGGTCTCGTTCCATGCTGGCCCAGGTTTCGGCGACGTACGCCATCTGATCCACGATTCCACCGTTTCGGTCCAGGGCAAGCCGGGACACGGTTGACCTGACCCGGGCAAAGGCGGTGCGCAGTTCGAACGTCCACCCGGGAACGGCTGTGGTCGGGTCCAGCATCGGAACGTGGACCACCCCGACAATCGCGGCCCTACATGAGGAACACTCCTGTTCCCAGCGTGGGCCCCGCAGGTAGATCCAGTCGTTCGGGCTGTGGAACAGCCGGATGGCTTCCTCATCTTCGTCGTCGACGTCGTAGATGAGCGGCTCCATGAAGACGTCGCAGGCCGGGCACATCCGCCGGTAGGCCAGCACGTCGGGGAACCGGCCCGGCCCATATATGAGGCTCCGCCGGGGCTCCGGTGGAGCCGGAGCGCGGGTTCTACCCGTGGTGGGGCCGACCAGGCCGGGTTCGTTGAGCACCTGGACCCCGCCGTCGGCCGCCGCGTAGTCGGCGGCGTCGCGGCGTCCGTACACCTCGCCGGGGTTGTCGACGTGGCGGGCCATCCACCTCTGCTGACAACCGGCGGTGGCGTAGTACGCCGATGGGGAGCTGGCCGTAATCGGCTCCCCGCATCCGCATGCGCACGCCCCGTCGGTGGCGGCGTCCAGGTCGGCAAGGACCTTGTCGACAGCGTCGAGGTGTCGGCTACGGCCGGGCATCGTCGGGTCCTTCCGGTTCGTCGTAGCCGGGGCAGGTGCATCCCCAGGTCGTGTTCGGCAGCGTGGCGGGGGTCCGGGCCTGACACGGCCGTGGCAGCCCCGGACCCAGGTAGGTGTGGATCGACTCGGTGTGCCGGCACCGGTTACACAGGACGGGGGCGCGGCCTCTGGTCGTCGTCATCACAGGAGCCTCTCCGCGTCGGGGCATTCGTTCGGACATTCGATCCCGACGGGGCGCCACCAGCGGACCGTGTCGAGGGTGGCGGTGACCTCCCGCCACCTCACCCGGACCTCGTTGGCGCAGCCGGGACACGCCGGCAGGGGCAGGTCGTCGATCTCGGCGGCGGCGTAGCGGCGGCGGCGGTCGACCGGCCACACCCGGCGGATCTCCCGGGCCAGGTGGAGCAGTTCGAACGGCCGCGGTCCCCACGTCGAATGGCAGCGTGGGCACACGACCTGGGATGCGTGCGGGTCCTGCCACAGCCCGGCGGCGCACGTCGTGGTGCCGCCGTCGTGTTCCATCAGGGTGGCCGGGCAGCGGCCGAGCCACTGCTGGTCGGGGGTGTCGCCGAGGACGCGGGCCAGCTCGGCAACGAGGGTGTGGAGTTCCGCAGCGAACGCGGAGATGCCGATGTCGAGCTGGCACGCCTTGTCGAGCCACGTCTTGAGGAATTCGACGTTGGCCTGGTTGGCCTTGTTCCGGGGCGGGTGCCCGTACCGGATTTCCCACTCGTCTCGGAGCGGGTCGGCGAACCGGTCATCTGCCCGGTCCGGTCCGGATCCGGACCGGACAGGGTCGTGGCGGGTCGGCGCGGTGTCCCAGTCGTGGACCGGGTTGCGTTTCGGGGTGTGCAGGTGCAGCGCCGCCCGCCACGCCCGCACCCACGAGTCCAGCCACTCCCGGGGCGGCAGCACACCGATCTGGTCGTCGTCCGCGACGAGGATCGGGTGGCCGGCGTCGTCGAGGGCCAGCTCCTGGAACCAGTCGGTGACGGTCCGGTCCTCCTGCACCCACCGGTTGAGCCGGACCGTCACCACCGTCACGGTCCGGGATGCCGACCAGCGGCGCACCATCGGGTGCAGCATCGCCGTCACCGACTCGTTCCCCGGCCCGATCAGCGACAGCGCGTCGAGGCGGACGGGGAGCGGCGCACCGATCCGTGACGTCGTGACCCGGTCACCGGCCGGGGCGGCCGTCGGAACGACGGCGAGGTGCAGGGCGTCCATCTTGTCCAACAGGTCGTCGAGGCCGGTCACGATGCGGGCCTGGCAGGTGTCACAGACGTGCCCGTCCGGAGGTTCCCGCCGGCGGCACACCACGCATAGGACGGTGGTGTCACCCATCGTTTTGATCTCCGTCCGCTAGGGTGAGCGTTCGGAGACCTCGGGGAGAGGGATCTGACGAAGCGGCAGCTAGCGGGGGCAAGCTGCCGCTTCACTTTGCGGACTTACGCGGGTTCGGGTACCGTTGGTCGGGTAACCCCCCGGATGGCCTCTCCCTGAAGCCGCCGGGGGGACGGCTGTTTCTGGGGGGTCAATTTCGGACCTGCCACAGCAGGACGACCAGGACCGCGAGGACGTCCATCAGGATCAACGCGATACCGAGGATGATGATCGTCCAGGCGTAGTCGTCGACCCATTCGGTGAAGGCACGCCAGAGCTGCCCGCGGACCGGTTCGACGTCGTAATCGTCGGCGAGGTCGTCGGCGATGTCATCGTTGTACGGGTCGTGGGGGCCGCCGGCGTGCGCCCCGTGGTACTCGCGGTCGTCCGGCGTGTCGTTCGGGTCTCGGTCGTTCGGGTCTCGGTCAGGGTTACGAGGGGTTCCGCTCACGTCACTCATAACGATCATGCTGTCCGCCTGGTCTGCCGAGCACCCCAGTTCGCCACACCGGATCCGCCACAGGCCGGACACGGCCGGTCGTCGGTACCGGCGGGCAGCAAGCCACGCAGCCGTGTCTGGTACACCCACCGCCGCGCTGTCGCCAGCGGCACCCGGTACTTGTCGGCGATGTGTGGGCCGTACCCGCGCGCGGAAGGCCACGCCTTGACGATCTCGGCGATGTCCTCGTACGGGATGTGCTCGGGCCGGTCGTTCATGGTGCGACCGCCCCGGCACCGACCTTCACCAGCCCGGTCGGTTCCCATTCGTGGCTGGTACGCCACGCCGCGATCTGGGTAGCCACAGCAGCGGCAGCAGCGGCCGGCCACGTCCCAGCCGCCACGGCCTCATCGGACACCGTCACCGACGACCCGAAGATCCGGCCCCGCAGCGGCCCCTCCGTCGGGATGCCCTTACCCAGCGCAGTCCAGTCGACCTCGTACGGCATCTTCTTGCGCCGGCCCCGGCGCCGTCCGACGGTGACGGCGCGGAGCTTCAGATTGACGAGGTAGTCACCTTCGGGCATCCGCACCATCCGCGCGGTCTTCCCGCCGGGCACGTCGGTGAAGTCGTACAGCCGCCGCCCCAGGACCCGGTCCAGGAGCCGCAGGTCGATCTCCCCGTCGCGCCACCACGACAGCCCCGACTCCGACCGGAGCATGTCGCGGGGGGTCCACCACCGCCACCGGAGCCGGCCGTTGTTCAGCCGAATCCCGATCTCCCGCGACGGCTGGCACTGCCCGTCGGGCCTGTCGGCGTTGAGGCGCCGCTGCACCCACCGGCCGTGCCCGCCGTCGGTGTGCAGGTACAGGGCGCCGAGCCAGCCCAGGTGCAGCGACGCGGCGAGGGTGTGTTCGGAGCCGCCGTTGCCGACTTTCAACTCGAACCCGAACCCGAGTTCCTGCCGGCCGACGACGAGTTGCCCACCGAGGCCGCCGCGGGCCTTCTCCTGGTCGTTCCACGGCCCGGGCAGGTAATGCTCACGGTCCTTGAGCCGGATCAGGTCGTGGCGGCTGACCGGGTTCGTGAACCCGCCGGTGTACTTCTCGCCGATGTTCCACCGGTCCGGGTCCAACGCCCCCTGCGGGTCGGGCCGGTCGCCGCACCAGTCGCAGACGACCCACCGGTTGCGGCGGCCGATGTACGCCGCACCGGCCGGCATTGAGTTGTTCCCGTCGACGACCGGCCTATGGCCGAACAGGGTGCACCGCAGCGGCAGCCGCGGCACCTGGTGGAGGAAAAACCCGACGTTGGCAAGCCGCCCTTTCGAGCTGCGTCCGCCGCGGGCGTGGTAGTTGACGATCTGGCTGTGCATGGTGGTTCCCCCGTGGTGGTGCCCGCGCGGCACTGTCGGTCAGTCGCGCCGCCCGCGCGTGTCGTACTTGCTGGTCGTGGTCGGGTCGTTGGGTCTCAGGTCGGCCCGGTCGTCGATGCGGGGCAGGATCGCCGTGTCGCCCGGCAGATGCTCGATACGGGGAATGATCGTGGTTGCGGCCGGGTCGCGCCGGTACGGCGCCGGCGGTTCGGTCCGCACCACCAGCCCGTCGCCGCCGCACCGCTCGCACCGGACGAGGGTGCCGTCGACACCGTGCGACGCAACAGTCGCGCGGGTGCCGACCGTGCGGGCCACCCGGTGTTCGGCCTGGGCCACGCCAGCGTCGACACCGGCCCGGTGGGCCTGGTCCAGCAGCATCCGGAACGCCCCCGCGATCGCTTCGACGACGACCCCGGCCAGCGTCGCAACCGGCCCGGTCATCGACGCGATGAGGTTGTCGAGTTCCTCACGCGGAATCCCACCCGGGTTGGCCTCATGGGTACTCACTCATCTGGTCCTTCCGTCGGCGGATCGGTCAGGTACCGGGGCATCGCCACGTCGTACGGCACATCGACGGACACCGCCTCGGTCAGCGGCCCGGCAAACCCGTACCCGCGGACCAGGTCCGCGGAGTCGGTCACGGTCCACAACCGCACCGCGGTGTCAGCAACGACGCCGAGCGGTTCGGGTGCGTCGACGACGACGGCGTGGCCACCGGCAGCGATTTCCACCCGGGCCGAACCCGGCGCCGGTTCTACACCGGCTCCAACTCCCGGGGCGTCACCGGATCGGCAGCATTCGTCGGGGCAGCGGCAGCGACCTGCCGGCTGGACGGGCCGGCCGGCAGGGCCAGCGGCCGGCGCCGGCGCACCATCACCGGCGTCGCCGGGGCCAGCCGGGCGACCCACTTCCGCAGCCCCGACGTCGGCGGCGGCAGGTCCGTACACGCCATCGCCGGGTCGCTGACCGGGGCCGGTTTGCTCCGGGCCACCCGCCCGGCGCAGTGGCAGCACGACCAGCCGCGTCCGGTCACGTGCCAGTGATGGCCGACGCACGCGTCCATCCGGCGTTTGTTCCACATCGCGCCCCCCGCGCTATTTGTCCCCCGGGCACGAACAGGACGGCGTGCCAAAAGCACACCGAAACCGGAACCGGTGGTTCGTTGCCCGCGCACCACTGTCGTTCACACAGTAGCCCGACAGACGATCTCACTCGCGTAAGTCCGGCACATCCGTACCCGTAACTACCTGGCAACTCTTTGATCAAACCGGTGTCGGCGTTTCGCAGACACACCCTCAACGAGGCGCGTACGGTGTCCGGTACGCAGCACACCAACGGCCGCGCACCCCGGGGCAACGGGGGCCGGCGTTAGTCGAGCATCGGGTCCGCCTTGCGTCGTGCCGTTCCAGGGCACGCGCGTCCGCTGGTGTGCTGCGTCAGCACCCTGGGGGAGGGGCAAGTGACGGTGACGGATCATGCGCTCAACGAGGCGCAGGCCGAAGTACGCCGCCGCATCGTCAACGCCCTGTCCCACCGGTCATTCGCACTCGTAGGTGTCGCCGACTACGCCGAACAGATCGCCGACGTCGTCCTCGCCGAGTTCCCGGTGGTGTTCTGGATGCCCGGCCGGATTCCGCCTCCGCAGACCCGCTACCTGTGTCTGCGGTCGGAACCCGAACGGGCACCCGAGTGAACCGGCCCAACTACGACCGAATCTCCTCCAGCCCCGTTTCGAGCCGGTCGCGGAGTGCGGCCAGCCCGGCGTGGCCGTCGAGGCGCTGGTTCAGGTCCATGTTCTTCGGGTCCCACACCTCGACGAGCCGCCGCACCTCACCCGCCGAGGCGGTCGCGACGAACACCGACACCAGGAACCGGACCCGCTTACTCTTCCAGTTCTCCGTGGCCCCACCGATGTGCCAGAACCGGCACATCCCGCACGGGTACGCCACCATCGTCCGGCCCTCAGTTTCCGACCGCAGCGGCGCCGCCCGCCGGGCGGCCTCCTCGGACCGGCGACGTTTGCGCCGGCACGACTCGCGGAGTACCTCGAAACACTCGGCGCAGATGTCGAACCCGCCCGACCGGGGGGACGACCAGCAGGCCAGGCACAGCCGCCGGGCCGCCATGACGGCCCGGGACCGGGCCTCGGCCTGGTCCCGTTCCCGCCGCCGGCATGCCGCCGAGCAGAACCGGGGGATCCGGGCAACGACGCCGGGCGCCGACCACAGCGGTGTCACCTGGGTAAACACCTGCCCACACGGGTGGTGTGCGCACCAGCCGGCCACGACGATGTGGTCGGGCAGCGTCGGCGTCAGGGCCGGCTGCCGCACCGCCAGCACCTTCCCGGCCGCGGCCAGGGTGTCCGCGCGCCGCCGGGCCGCGGCCAACGGGCCCCGCAGCGCGGTGTTCGTTGCGCGTTGGCAGGCGTCGGAACAGAACGGTGGTCGCTGGCCCAGCTCCCCGTCGATGACCGGCAGCAACATGACGAACCCGGCCCGGCACGCCGGCCGGCGGCAGTACACCCCGGCCCACACGGTCCGCCCGACGACCTTCGACGTGTGCGGGTGCGGCTTCTTCTCCACCTTCTTCTTCGCCACCGGTGGTGGCGGCGGCGGTGGCTTCTTGACCAGGTTGACCCGGTCGGCCTTGCGCTTGGTCTTCATCGCCGACCGGCACGCCGACGAGCACCACCGCGGCCACGAGTCCGACGCAACCACCGTCGGCAGCAGGTCGTACCGCTGCCGCACGCTGAACCAGCGTCCGCACCCGGGCCGCGTACACCGGCCGGCGATCCACACCCCGGGCCGGTCCCGTTCGGGCGGGTACAAGTCGTTCGGCAGGACCAGGTCGGTTCCCACGCCGGTCACCGGGAGCTGGTCGCGTGCGGCCTGAACTCGATCCTTTTGTCGGTCACGAGGACCGGCTCGCCGTCGCCGAGCATGTCGCCCAGGTCGACGCCGAGCGCCTTGCAGATGAAGACGGCCTCGGGCATGTAGATGGTCCGCTTGCCATTCTCGATACCGCTGACGGCAAAACGGTCGATCCCAACTGCTACGCCCAGGTCGGCCTGACTCAGTCCGGAGTTCTTGCGGAGTACACGAACACGGGCTCTGAACCTTGCGTCGACGGTCTTCCCATGCTCGATCCGGGCCGCAACTTCGACGTTGTCAACAGGTTCGACGAACCGTCTGGCACCCATTCGGGACCTGGCGGGGAACACCGGTGGGGCATCCGTTCGACGCAGCCCCTTGATGTACTCCATCAGGTCCTGTTCGGGACGGAACCACTCGTTGCCGAGGTCCAAGTGGGCAAACCGGCGGTGAGCCGCATCCTCATCGAGGCCGGTTCCTTCATGCCACGCCAGCATTTCTACGCCCAGGAACTTGGTCCGGACTTCGGCGTCGCGAGAGATGCCGATCTTTATCGCGGGAATGCCGTCCCGCATTCCCTTGCCGTAATAGACCACACCCGGTCCCACGAACGAGCTTCTCACCGTGCCGCCCTCCGTCGCCGTGCAACGGCTTCCTGCAACAGGATGCGGATCATCGTGGACCGGGTTCGGTTCTCCGCCGCCGCCATGTCCTCAATTTCGCGTACACCTGCCGGGCTTATACGCGTGCTGACGGGCACCCGCACGTCGGAGATATCAGGGTCGACCTGCGCTTCCTTGGTTCTTGTCACGTATACATCGTACACGACGTATACGTTTTACCTAGGTGACACGCCGCCGCACCACCCGCCGCCGGATCTGCGCACCAGTGTTCGCCGTCCCGAACCGGCGCTTGTTCCGGTAGTAGCCGTGAATGGACCCGGTGGGGGAGTGCCCCGTCCGCAACGCCACCTTCTCTACCGGCTCCCCACCGTCCAACGACGTGGTGATGTGCCCGGCCCGGTTCGCATGCGACGTGATCCGCCGCTTCTCCCCGGTCACCGGGTCCACGTCGATGCCGGCCTTCTTCGCGAACCACTTCAACGCAGCCTCGTACTGCTCATACGTCCACGCCGCGTCGAGGATCTCCCCGCCCAGGACCGGCCGGTCGAAGTCGACAACCTCCCCGTCGACGACCTTGAACTGCAACGGCTCACCCACCCCGGTGGCGTTGCGCCACACCCGACCCTCGGTGATGCCCCGCTCGCGGAGGACCTCCACCCAGCGGGCCAGCAGCACCGCCGGGTCCATGTCGACGTCCGGGTGCGGCACCGGCTTCCCGTCGGCGTCCAGACGCGGCTGCTCGGTCTGCTCGTCAATCTCGTACGGCACGTACTCGACGCCGACCTCCCGACCCACCGCGTCCTGGTCGGTCTTCGACCTGCGGATCCGGATCGTCGCGTTCAACGGCCCCCGGTACCCCGGCGGAGCCCAGTCCGGCACCGACCAGGTGATGTCCTCGATCCGCATGCCCAGCATCTCGCTGGCCCGCATCCCCGTGTCGTACTGGAGCCGAAACGCCGCCCGGTTCCGCACCCCACCGACGGTGAACTCCTGACACGCCCGCCCCAACGCCACCGACTCGGCATGCGACAACGGGTACGCCTCATCGGGCTTGAACCCGGCCTGCTCATACTTGCGCCGGTACGCCCGGAGCTGCAACTGAACCTTCGGATGCCCAACCGGGGACACGTACCCCTTGAGCTTCCAAATCTTCGCCATCAGGTAGATACGCGTCTTCACCGTGTTCGGCGAGTACGGCCTGCCACGCCGGCCGCGGAGCTGCCCATCCGCCCGGGTCATCGTCCAATGATCCTTGATCCAGTTCCGGACCGTCGCCACAGTCATCGGCATGTACTCCCGGACCGCGAACCCCTTCCGCTCCTGGCAGTACCACCGTGCCGCCCCCAACGCCCAATGCATCGCCGCCAGGGTGTTCTCCGGAATCGCCGACCGCAGCTCCTCCTCGGTCTCCACATCGACCCAGTCGTCCGGGTTGTGGACGGTCTCCGCCAACGCGACCCGGCCCCGCAGGATCAACTCCTTCGCGGCCGGCTCCACCGGCACGGGCAGCCGCCCGCCCGGCGCCTGAGCGGGAGAGTCGTCGTCGACGATCTCCGCCTCGACAACGTCGTCCTCGGCCGGCGGCGGCACACTGGGCACAGCGTCGGGGATTTCGTCGAGAAGAGCGGCCAGAGCAGCCGCCGCATCACGATGGGACTGCGCGGCCTCGCTCATAGGTCAGACGCCCTCAGCCCGGTCAGCACCGCCATGCTCCCACCCCTCCGGGGACATGAGCGTTTTCTCCTCGCCGAACCCGGCAGGTGTGAGCATTGTCCGCTCATCACCGCCGCGCGTGGGCGGCCCGGGCTCCTCCGCCTGGCCCAGGAACCAGCGTGCGTCACGCTGGACCACCAGGCCGGCATTCCGCATCTTGCCCAGGTCCTCGCTGACCGTCTGTCGCCGCACCGTCAACCCCGCAGCCTGGACCATGCCACGGACGTCGTCGGTCGTCATGCCGAGTTCACCGGCACGGGCGAGCAGGTCCTGGATGAACGGCTGCCGCACGCCAGGTCCACGCTCCGAGGTGCCGTTCCGCGCTACGTGATCTTGCGAGTTCGATTCTTCCACTCGATGCCTCCAGGCCTGGGGAAAAGCGGAGTTGCGAGTAACTCGGGAACTTTGACCACTTGCTTATAGCACAAGATCGGTCTTTGGCATAAGCCATGTTATCATGATCGGGTTCGATCTCGATCAACAATACCCCCGGGCCGTATCGAATCTGCTGGTCACGTCGTGTGTGCCATCTTTTGGCGCTTAAGGGGAAGTCGATCTCTCGACTCCGAACTCGATAGCCGGTATCGTGTTGGAGCGGCGTCTGGGTCGGCTGCTGGTTGCGGCCGACTTCGCCGACCTGCCGATCAACGAGCCGAACCGGTACGACAGTCCGCGGCTGACCGCCGCACGTAACCGCAGGGAAGGGTGATCCCGGTGGCCGCCACGTCAACTAGGAAGGTTGGCCCTCTATGACCGCCACGAGTAGCAGTGGGAAGCGGAGCGACAAGGAGCGGACGGTGTTGTGGGCGGCGCGGGATGGTCGCCTGGTGTACACCGATGGTGGGGTGACGTGGTACCGGCCGCGGTCGTCTTCGTTCGAGCGGACGGACGTGTCGGAGTTGGCGTCGGCGTTGGCGGCGTTGGATCCGCCGCTGTTGAAGCTCAGTGGCCGGGGTGGTCCCGGCTGGTGTGGGTGGGAGCTGACCGAGGCCGGCGCGGCGGTGTTGGACGCGCGGGCGTGGGATGGGGACTTTCCCCTGGTACTGGAGACGAAGGATCAGCGGGACAAGACGGTGAGGTTCGGCGGCGCCGCGCTGACGCCGCCGATCGACGAGGACTACTGGCTGTTCCGGGTGAAGGTGTCCGACAACCAGGCAATCGTCGGGTTCCCCAAGTTCTCGACGATCGGGGTGGGGTTCGCGGTTGAGGAGGACTGGAACACGAACCTGCCGTACGTCTGCGGTGCGGCGATGATCTGGGAGCACATCCGGGACAACAAGGGTGACCCGGCGATCCCGGACTCGCGGTGTCTCCAGGCGGTGACGGTCGTTGTCGAGGCGGCCCGGAACATGATGGCGGTGTCAGGGTGAGCGCTTCGCTGCGGGCGCCGGCGGGTGGGTGGATGCAGACCATCACCGGGCGGGCGTTCTACCCGCTGGACCCGCGCGTAGACAACGTCGACCCGGTTGACATCGCGCACGCGTTGGCGATGTTGTGCCGGTACGGCGGGCACGTGTCGTCGTTCTACTCGGTGGCCGAGCACTGCGTGCTGATGAGCTTGGCGGTGTCGCCGGAGAACGCCTTGTGGGCGTTGCTGCACGACGCGACCGAGGCGTACATGGGAGACCTGATCCGGCCGTTGAAGCGGGCCCTGCCGGCGTATGCGGAGGCTGAGGACCGGCTCATGGTGGTCATCTGTGAGCGGTTCGGGTTGGGCCCGGTGTGCCCGGCCGAGGTGAAGGAGGCCGACAACCGGATCCTGCGGGATGAGCGGGACGCGTTGAAGTCGCCGCCGCCGATGCCGTGGGTGTCGTTGGAGAACGTGCCCGCGTTGGGTGTGCCGATCGGGGGCTGGGATCCGGAGTATGCGAAGCGGCGGTACCTGGACCGGTTGGACGAGCTGACCGGCGGTGGGGTCCGGTGAGGCCGATGCGGCGCGACCCGGCGCCGGCGATGGCGCGGCTGGTCCAGTTCGTCAACGACCAGGACTCCGACGAGCCGGTGCACGTGATGGCGTTGGCGTTGCGGGCGGCGTTGTCGGAGTGCTGGCAGGAGCTGGAAACCTCGGCGGCGGCTGTCGCGGACAGCCCGGCGGATGGCCGGGGGGAGTCTGGTGCGGACCGGTTCTTCGCGGGGCTGTGTATGGGCCGGATCGAGATGGCGAACAAGGTTGTGCGGCGCGTGTCGGAGTACGTCAGCCGGCTCGGGCGCCGGACACCGGCGGCTCCGATCGAGGACCGGTCCGAGGTTGTTGACGTTCTCGGGGAGTGGGTCGGGTCCGAGTTCCGTAGGGACCCCGATGGGTTTAGGGCCAGCCGAGGGACGGTCTGGCGCGCTTGGCTTGCTGACGACGAGTGGACCGAGATGGTCGGCTTCGTGCTCGACGGGTTGCAGGCGGCCGGGTTTTCGATCGTCCGGGATCCGGCGGTGTGTGGGGACTACCCGGCGCCGTGTAACTGCGATGACCCGCTGCTCCACAACGGGCACTGAGGGAGTTTGGGATGGGTAGAGAGATTCGTCGTGTTCCGTTGGACTTTGACCACCCGCTGAACAAGGTGTGGCGGGGGTTCCTGTCGCCGAACCGGTTCCGGGAGGACGAGTGCGGGCCGTGTGAGGGGAGGGGGTTGTCGCCGCTGGGGCGGGTGTTGGAGGACCGCTGGTACGGGAAGGTGTGGTTCGAGCCGTGGGAGACCGGGTGTGAGCCGTTGACGGCGGACACGCCGGAGGTGCGGGCGGCGGCCGAGCGGGCCGTTGAGCGGGCCCCCGAGTACTACGGCACGGGTGAGGCCGCCATCGTTCGTGAGGGGCGGCGGCTGGCGGACCTGTGGAACGGTGCGTGGATGCATCACCTGACGCAGGACGACGTCGACGCCCTCGTCGCCGCGGACCGGTTGCGGGACTTTACCCACGTCTGGTCGCGGGAGCATGGCTGGCAGGCACGGGATCCGAAGCCTGCGGTGACGGCGGCGGAGGTGAACCGGTGGTCGTTGACGCCGGGGGCGTGGCCGGACTTCGGACCGGTTCTGGAAGCCCGGTGCGCGAAGGCGGGTGTGCCGTACACGTGCCAGGCGTGTGGCGGGCACGGGTCGATCGAGGTGTACGAGGGGCAGCGGGCCGAGGCGGAGGCGTGGGAGCCGGAGGACCCGCCTGCCGGTGAGGGCTGGCAGCTCTGGGAAACCGTGTCGGAGGGGTCGCCGATCTCGCCGGTGTTTGCGTCGGCGGAGGCACTCGCGCAGTGGCTGGCCGACCCGGACCGGCCCAAGTCCCGGCCGGACGATGCGGCGCCGCGGGACTGGATGCCGTACAACGCGGCGTTGAAGTTTGTCCAGGCGGGTTGGGCACCGACGGCGATCGCGACCGCGGCCACGGGTGTGGTGTCCGGTGCCGAGTTCATCGGGTTCCACCAGGAGGACTGATGACCGACGAAGCGCCTGACCGGGTGTGGCCGACAGCGGCTACACCCGGTCAGGCGGAGTTTTTGCGGGTCGTGATCCGGTTCGGTCGTACCCGGGTGCCGGCTACGAAGGTGTACGCATCGGGTGCTCGGGCGACGGGGGCGACGGTGAACGCGTGCAAGGCCCGGGGCTTCCTGATCGAGGAGAACCGGGGGGCGGGTCGCCGGTTCTGGTCGGTAACTGCGTACGGTGTTGCCGCTGCTGCCTTGGAAACGATGCCTCAACACCAGTGGGACGTTCTTCGGGCGGCGGCGGTGGGGACTCTGTTTCAGGCGGGCGACAGTGGGCGCAACTCGTACATCGGTGGCCCGGAGTGGCAAAAGGTAACCGGTACGGTTGCGACCCTTGCCGAGCGGTCGCTGCTGTGGCTCGACGAGCCGGATCAGTGGGTTCGGCCGTGGCGGATAACGCCTGCCGGGCTGGAGCTGTTGAACCCTGTCCTGTCTCTGGGCTTCGGCGGGTTCCCCGAGGGGAAGGTGTCAACGCCCGCAGCGGTCGATGTGCGCCCGGTGGCGCGGGCGGTGTCCTCGATGTGGCGCCGTAAGGCGTCGGCTGACCACGCGTTGGCGTCCTTGGCTCTGGCTATGTTGCAGGCCTGTGAGAGGCAGCAGGCGGCGGCCCTGGCGGGGATAGCGGTCGGAAACCGGATGGGTTCCCTGGCTCGGCTGGCAGCGGCAAACGAGGTGGCGAACGCAGCGGCCCGGGAGGCGGCCAAGTTGTCTTACGTGTGGACTCCGAGGGCGCGTTTCCAGCGGTTTCAGGGGAAGGTGTTGGAGCTGCCCAACCGCGATGACCTGGTCGAAATCTTGGGCCGGGGTATCCGGCACGGCATACAGGCTGCGGCTGGAAGCCGCGCAGCTCGGCAGGCGGCGGAGGCCATGGAAAGGTTGGGTCCGGAGTGGGACACCCTTGTCGGGTTTGCCCTGGACGGGCTGACTCGGTCTGGGCTATTCGTTGCCCGGCCTTTGTCGAAGGAGGAGGACTAGGTGCCGGCGCCGAAGAACCCGAACCCCGAGCCCGGGGCGGCGGCCCGGCGGCAGCTCGGTGACGCGACGGCGGCGGCGCGGCTGCGTAAGCACGGCTGGCTGGTGTTCTCGCCGAAGGTGTTGGCGTTGCTGCCGGCGGAGTCGGTGGCCCGGCTGAAGCGGCTGTCGGAGGAACCCGGCGGCGGGTAACGTCGGTGGTGGAGACCGACCCGCTGTACCGCAAGGAACGCCCCGGACCTACTGGTCCGGGGCGTTCCTGCGTTGGCGGGCGTAGATGTTGTCGGCTTCGCGGCAGGGCTGGCAGGCGGGCATGTTGCCGGTGCGTAGGTGCCACTGATAGCCGGATCGGGTGCCGTGGCGGGGGTGTTTGGCCCGGTCGTGTTTGGCGAACCAGCCGTCGGTGTTGTCGGGGAGCTGGACGTCGAGGTGGTCGGCCCAGCGTTGGGCGTTGACCGCGGTCGGGGTGCGGTGGGACCGCTCCCACGAATCGATGGTGGCCTGGGACAGGCCGAGGTGTATGGCGACGTCGCGGCGGTGCAGGCCGCGCTGTTCACGCGCGGTGATCAGTTGGGGCAGGAACTCGGCGAACGACCTCGGCGGGTCCGGCGTCGACATAACGCAGAGTGTATGGCCGTTCGGTTTGCCGGCTTCCCCTGCTGGTGGGGTTTCCTGGCTGGGTTGTCACGCGTTGATCCTCTTGTACCCGGCGTTCGGGGACCGGGGGCCGAGGAGGGACGCGGTGGATAACGAGATCGAGTCGGTGACGATCGTCATCGACGGCAGGACCGGGCCGGTTGAGGGGTCTGCGTGAGTGCGGGGGTGACGGCCCGGTCGGCTAACCCGACGCGGCCAGCGACGCCGAATTCGGACGCCCGGGGGGTTGGGCGGGTGTCGGTGCCGGTGGCGTTGACACCGTTTGACTGGCGGGTGCTGCGGATGGCCGCGGATCAGGGGTCGGCGGGGGCGGGGACCGAGGGGATCGCGTTGGCCCTCGGCGTCGGTGAGGACCGGGTGATCCGGTCGGCGCGCAGGTTGGAACGGGCCGGGTTTCTGCTGGTCCACCCGAACCGGGTCGACCCGGACCCGGAGCGGGTCCTGTGAACGCCACGATGGCCGGAACCCGGCGGTGCCCGGTTTGTGGCGTGGTGGTGTCGGCCCGGTACTGGGCGATCGTGCGGCACCTGGCCGGGCACGGCCCGCGGCGGGTGCTGGCGTGGGTAAGGGGGCGGTGATGGAGTTCGAGGCGTTGTTGACGCCGGCGGAGGTGGCGTCGATGTTCCGGGTCGACCCGAAGACGGTGACCCGGTGGGCGAACACGGGCCGGTTGGCGTCGATCCGGACGTTGGGTGGGCACCGCCGGTTCCGGGCGGCGGATGTGCTGGACGCGCTCGGCCCGGTGCCGTGGCAGAAGGACGAGGAAGCGACGTGACGCCGCGGGAGTACATGCGGCAGGCGGAGGAGCTGTTCCGGGAAGGGGTGCGGCTCCTTGGTGTCGACGAGGTCGGCGACACCGTGCGGGTGACGGACCTGGTGACGTTGCAGCAGGCGCAGACGTTGTTTGCCGGGTCGACGGCGGCGTCGTGTCTCTGGTCGGGGCGGCGTCGGCGGCGGTGAACGCGGCAGCCGCCGGGGCATTCCCCCGGCGGGCGAACGGCCGGTAGACGCACAGCGGCCCGCGTCACCGGTGTGTGGACGGTGACGCGGGCCGCTGGGGACCTTACTCGGAGGGGGGTCTCGGGACGGGCATCAGGTCGGTTGCCTTGATGTGGACGTAGCCCATGCCGCGGCCTTCGAGGTGGTAGTTCCAGGCCCGGCACAGGGCCAGCAGGTGCACCTCACGGACCTGGCCCGGGTACAGCCTGGTAATTTTTGCCGAGTTTTCGGCCCAGTTCCGGACGACCAGCATCGGGTCTTCTTTCCACTGCTCGATGCCGCCCTTGCCGTCGGGGCGGACACCGAGCCCGATCCCGAGGAACAGCTTCTGGAGCCACGCGTCGATCGGGCACAGCTTCTCACCCGGCGCAACGACGGTGCCTTTCGGCCACTGCTGGCCCAGCCACAGCCGGAAGATCGTCGCGGCGGGCAGGTTGTACTTCGGGGGCTGCCCGACAAGGCATCGGGTGTCGTTCATTGCCGCGGCGATGTACGGGGCACGTTCGAACGCTTCGGCGGTCTCGATATTCGACACCTTGATCCGGGCCCAGTTCCGCCAGTCGGCGAACGCTTTCGGGTCGGCGTTCCACATTTCCCAGACGATGAACAGCTTCAGGACCGACGCCAGGTGCGTCGTCGACTTCTGCCCGAGGGTTGTCAGGACGTCGGCGGTCGACCTGGTTTTGCCGGTGTCGAGGACCTTGAACGTGGCCGGGTCTACGTTGAAGCTGACCCAGAACTCGACGGGTTTGCCGTGTTCGATGACTGCTTCGAGGCGGTGCTGGCCGTCGAGGACGGCGCCGGTGTTGTACGGAGCTTCCGGGGCCAGGGCAAGGCCCTGGGGGGTGAGGAGCCAGTCGCCGAGGTCCATGAGCCGGGCAAGTTCTTTGACGTGGGCGGGCCGCCGGGTCCGCTGCTTGATCTTTGTGCCGTTGGGGAGGGTTGACTCTTCGCGGGTCAGCCACTCCAACGCCATCTCCGGGGTGACAAGTACCTTCTTGACGTACATTTCGGGCGGCCCATCACCGCCGTTACCCGTCGATGGGCGCGTCGGCGTTCCCGCCGCAACCCTGGCCGCCACCTCGGCCTTCTTCGGCATGGCGGCGGGTGTCGAGTGGCTTCCGTTCGCGCCGCCGTTTTCGCTGGTTACCCCCGGGGGCGTGAACTTGATGACGTGCTTGACGACGTTGTTCGCGGCCCGTGCTGACTCCTCAGCGGCCCGGGTCGCTGCCTCGGCACGCCCGCGGTCGTCGGCCAGGGTTGCCTGGCGGCCCTCCTCACGTTCCTCTTCGGCCTTGGCCAACGCGTCAAGGAGCCCGATCCGTACGAGCTGGGCATGCAGGTTGCGGCCCTTCGTACCGGCGCGGACGGTGTTCGTGATGAGGGTGCCCGCGTTGTTCTCCGGGTTCGTCACGATCACACCTCGGGAGGAGGATCGGCCGATCGTGAAGTTCGCCTTTGCGCACAAGGCAAGTAGTTCATCGGAGTTGAACGGCAGGGATCGTCGCTGTTGCTGTTGCTGCTTGTTCTTTACCGGCATGGGTGAGTGGTCCCTTCGCGTATGCCCGTGCGTTAGGGGGTGGATGAATAGTTTACGGGTCGGGTGTGACTGTTCAGGCGGTTTGGCAATTCTGTTGTGTGGTTCAATGCGTGTGACCTGCGCGGGGGCGTGTAGGCGGGTCGTATTCGTGTCGAAGAACGGGAGTCCACGGTGGCACGGACGATCACAGTGACGGACGACGACAGTGGAGTGGTTACCACCGTGGTGGTGATCAAAGATGAAAAGGGATTCACCTCCGTTCAGGAAATCCGGTTCACCACGTTGAACGGCGGTGGCGGCCTGGAGCATCTGGACCTGTCGGTCCTGCGGGACTTCGGGCTGACCGACCGGGCACCGGAGCTGCCCGCGGCGGCGGCAGAACCAGAGCCGACGCCGGAACCCGAGCCGGTGGTCAGTTCGCCGGCGCCGCGTCGGCGTCGGGGTGGGCCGCTCGCGCGTACCCGCAAGGCCGACAAGCTCGGCCGGCAGTACCGGCGGGCGCCCGATGCGCAGGAGTTGAAGCGGCTGTTCACCAAGCACGGCGGGGCGTCTGGTGTGGCGCAGGCGTTGGATGTTCCGGCGCATTCCGTGGCCGGGTGGCTGCGCCGGTACCGGCGTGAGGGGCACGTGTTCGAGTTGGCTACCGCATAAGAAAAAAGTCACTGTTGCCTTGGGACGGCCCCTGCCTTCGGTTGGGAAGTGGGGGCGTCCCGGGTCTCAGGCAAGCCAGCCGACGGTGACAGCGGCGAGGAACAGGCAGCCGATGTGCAGGGCCTGGTCGGTCAGGTACGGGCCGTTCATGCCGCCGGAGGTCAGCGACGCGAAGCTGGGGGAGCCGGTGTTGCGGAGGACCCACTGCACGATCCACCGCCGGTCGATGATGGCGTGGGTGGCGGCGGACACGGCCAGGCCGGCAGCGACCGCGGTGAGGTTCATGCCGACTCCGGCCACGAGGGCCAACGCCACCGCCTGGGCGGCCGTGTAGCCGCCGATGTGCCCGGCCATGGCAGACACCGCGGCCCGGCCTTTGCCGGCCTTGTGAGCGGCCTGGTGGTCGGTTTGGACGACGTGGTCGCCGATCATGTGGCCGGCGTAGAGGGCGATGAAAGCCGCTGCGAAGACGATACCGTTCATGTGTCGATCGTCCCGGGTCTATGCCGGCAACACTGTATGCAATGTTACATGTTGGTGCTGTTCTGCATCACATTCTCACCGGGGACGTGGGCAACCGCACGGACCGGGGCGGCCCGCACGGTCCGCACCGCGATCGGCCGGGTGGCGGAGTCGGTCCGGTGCCGGCCCGGCTGGTCCGGCTGGTGCCGACGGTTGTTGGGAAACAGGCGGGCAACGAACGACAGCGCGGCGGCGATCAGCCGGTCCATGGACGGGTTCCCCCTTCGCAGGTAGAGATGGACGCACCGGCCAGGCCCTGGCCGGTGCGTCCGGTAAAACGATGATTCCACCCGATGGGGTGCGGGCTGGCCGTGTCTACCTTCGGGTGGCGTTCTTCACCGTCTCGGCGACGGCCCGTTCGACCTGGGCCAGGAACTGGGTGGACACCTCACCGCGGGCGTGGGCCTCACGGACCTCCCGGACGGTCATCACGCCATCGTCGGCACGTCGTACGGGCGGCTGCGGCGCCGTCGGAGCCGGCGCGGGGGCCGGCTGGGGCAGGACGACACCGGCCGCGTCGGCCGCCTCGGCGCGTTTCTTCGGCGCGATCCGGAACATCCGGGTGCCGTCGTTGGTTCGCCGGTCCAGGACGTACCCGTGGTTGATGAGGCGACCCAGCAGGTTCCCGGCGACGTTCGGGGCCACACCGGCGGCCAGGCCGATGTCCCGGGCGGACCGCTCCTGGTCCGGGTCGGTGAACAGCTCGGCAAGTATCGCGCGGGTCTTGTCGGTCAGGGTGGCCACGGAATGCTCCCTTTCGCGGGTTCGGGGAACGGACACAGGATAAAAACTCAGAGTAATGGACGTTGCTACTCCAGACACGTGTGCGGCCCAACACCCACGCCGGTGTTGGGCCGCACACGTGTCTGGTCAGTCTCCGCCGCGAACGACCGCGAGGAACGTTGCGCCGATCGCGGCGGCGAACGCCACGAACACCACCCAGGCGATTTTTCCGTCGTTGGTTCCGGCGGTCTTCTCGGCCAGGGCAACGATCGTTACGACGCTGACCGTGGCCGCGGCCATCCAGGCCACCGCAATCGCGGCCCAGACACCGACGATCTTCCGGCGGGGCCGGGTGGCGTCCCGGGCTTCCTTGCGGTAGGCAACGAGTTGTCTGCCGAATTCGTCGAGTTTCTCGGAAACCTGCTGTTTGAGTATGGCGGGGTCGACGTTGTCCATAGTTTCCTTTCGGAAGGTCATCTGCTCAGTCCATCGGCGATTGCTTCAACGAACTCACCGACGGCCTTGAAGGCGTGGCCGAAGCCGCGCAGGATCCACCAGATCAGCCGGAACGGAAACAGCAACACCTCGCGGATGCCCCGTCCGACCTTGCGCAGAGCGGCCTTCACGGCCGGTCCTGGTCGAAGTACCGGTTGGACAACCGCTCGCGCATCTCGTTGCCGACACCGGTGACAAGCTTCTCGGCCAAGGTCACGGGCGACCCGTTCGTGGCGCCGGTCTCCACCATCTTGTCGGTCAGCAGCGGCGAGTCGACCTCCACCCGGATCTGGACGTGGTGGGTCTGGCTGCCGTCGCCGATCTCGGACTTGTCGACAGGGCGGCCTACGAGACGCGACGGTCCGGTCCGGACCGTCGGTCGCATCCCGGCGATAGCGAACACCATGCGCCGCCACCAGCTCAGCCGGACCGGGGTAACGACGCCCATGTGTACACGGGCCGGGGCGGGGTCGCCGCGGTCCAGGGTGCTCAACCACCGGTGGGCGTCCATTTCGAGGCCGATCAGTGCGCTGCTGGCTGCGCGGTGGCTGACGCAGCTACCGGTGACGGTGGCGGAGAACTCGCGCTGCTGTGCCGCCTCACCGGCGCGGGTCAGTTTCACGATCAGCGTAAGAATCGATGTTGCGGGGGTGGTGTCCACCACGTAGGTGCCGGACTCGGTCATGGGTGGGGCCTTTCGTCCTTGGGGAACGGTCAGGTTCTACGGTACGGGCTTTGCGGGTTACGGCACAACCTGCCACGGGCCTCGGGGGCGGCGGACGATTTCGAACACCTCGTGGACGGGGCGCGTCGCCCCGGCCCAGACGGCCGGGTCGACGAACGCTACCGCCTGCTCGTGGGCCATTCCCTTCCGGTGGATCTCCTGGCTTCTGACCCACCGGATGCCGTACTCGAATCCGCCGGATGCCTGCGCGTACGCCTCGCCGGCCCTGGCAGCGTTCTGCCACGGGTCGTTCGTGGCGGAGTGCTCACCGGTGTCGACACCGGTGAGGTCCTCGATCACCTCGGTAAGCCGGTCGGCGGCCTCGATGGCGTCGAGGGTCTCGTCGAGGTCCTCGTCGAGGGTCTCGTCGAGGTCCTCCTGGTCGTCGTAGTTGAGGTCCGCGGTCGTCTCGATGGGCCCGTAGGCGCCCACGAGTTCGAGGATGCGGTTCGCGGCTTCGCGGGCATAGGCGCTCGTGTAGCTCGGCCCCCCGTCGCCGGTGACGGGCAGGTGCATCCAGGCCCGCTCGACGACGTCACACAGATCGGTGAACAACTGCGCCAGTTGGTCAACGGGGGAGTCTGTCGCTTCTGCGGTGATGGTCTTCCGCATTGCCTCGGCCGCGTGGATGAGCGTCCGAATCTCCGGCTCGTACGAGCCCCGTGCCGTGCGTTCTTCGACGCGTTCCTGGGCCGCGGCAATGACACGGTCGATCTGGTGCAGTTTCTCGGCCGGCATCGTCATGGTCATGCCTTCCGTGTGCGCTGGGTGGTAAAGACGATCAGGACTCTGGGGTCGGACAGGCCAGTAACCGTTTCCACGTCCCAGCCGGCGTAGGACATCGCGTTGATGACGTCGGTCATCTCGTGGTCCACCCCGTTGCCGGCGCTGAACGAGACGATGACGGCCACCTTGTGGCATCCGTCGGCCTGCCGTTTGCGACCGGCCGACTTCACGATGTCAACCACGTTCGGGCTTACCTGGTTGCCGGTGGGGTTGCTCACGAGGTCACCTCGGACAGCGTGCGCCCACCGTGCTGGAACGGCCGGGTCCGGTTGTACGCGATCTTCCGCCTGTATTCGAAGTCCAGGTCGACGTCGAATATGTCCGCGACCGTGACGACCGCGCGGAGCAGCCTCGACCCGTCGAGGCTGTCCTGGAACTGGACGATGTGGCGGTGCAGCCAGGCCATCCAGTCGCCGAACGTGCGGATGTTGTAGTGCTGGGCAACGCTGGCGCTGTGCGGCGCCACGTCGGCGAGTTCCATGTCCAGCTCCCACAGGTGGAGACCGAGGACGTCGCAGGCGTCGACCAGGCGGACCACGACGTCGGCCAGCTCGCTGCCCACACCCTCAGGCTTCGACGGTCCGTGTTCCGGGCACGGCTCTTCACCGGACGCCGCCCGGCCACACACCGGCCGGGTAGCGTCGGTCAGGCGGTGGTCACGGAACGCCTCGGTAGCTTCGGCGACCTCGGTATGAAGCAGCGCGACGAAATCACCGAGGGTCTTCGCCTCGGCGCGCCAGCCCAGGGCGGTGTTCACTTCACGGACCTCGGCAATCATGTCGCCGATCGTCTTGCTCATGGTGGCGGTCTCCTCAGGGTTCGTATGTCAGGTGGTGGGTTCTTATGCCAACTAAGTTGGGTTCGCGGCCAGCCAGACTTGCTGAGCGGCGTAGATCTGCCCGGTCCGCTCCGACTCACCGACTTGCGTGCGGGGATCGACCCCGGTCAGGCACGACCACAGACCCACGAACAGCTCGTCACGGACCTCGGTGTCACTCCATCCCCACTCCCGGGCCTTGTGCACCAGGTGCGGGTCGGCCGCAAGAACTTTCGCAACGATGCGGCTGTCGATCCCGGGCAGGCCAACGTCGTCAAGTTGCTGGACTGCGTCGGTCACCTCGGCAGATGTGGCCTCCATTCCATTCCTCCTGTTTGCTACCGGTAGGTGTTGTGCTGAACGTTCCCGTGACCGACCTGGATGCCGGTCGGGAGGGTTGCCCCGCGGATGATGCCCTCGGTGGCCAGCAGCGCCTCGACGGCGGGCCAGCAGTTTGCCCGGGAGCAGGCTGCCAGTCCGACGCGGACGTTCTGCGACAGACCCTCGCGGATGCCGTGGGCAACGGCCACGGAAAGGCTGTACCGGCGGCAGATTTGGCGGATTTCTTCGTCGGTCAGGTCGAACTCGTTCATTGAGGCACTCCCTGTTCGTTAATGTCTCTTATGTCAACTAACGTCTAATTCAATCTGGTCCGCCTTCTGACGGCACCGCCGGCACAGGTCATCCCCGACCATGTCCGACCGGTCTTCGGCCAGAGGCACGCCACAGTCGGCGCAGTACAGGTGCAGCCCGCCCTCGCTCATGTCCGCGCCTTACCCGGGTGCCGGCTGATCTCGCCGTAGCCGGTCCACGACAGGTCGAACGCGGTCGGGTGATCGCCCTCGACCAGCGCGGGCTTGACTTCGTACCGCGCCCGGCACCCGCCGTTGCGAGGGTTGCCCCGACCGCCAGCCCACGGCTTCCCGCACTCGAAACCCTGGTCTGGCCATTGGCCGGTGATCATGCGTCGCACGTAGCCGTGCTCTACGTAGGTGCGCTTCCCGCAGCACGGACTGATCAACTCGTACCTGGCGTCGTCCGGATGCTCGTAGTTCGGCGTGAACCGCGTCGCGATTCGAACCGGCACGCCGGCCTCACGGATCTTCGGCCGGCCGAGCACGCTGAGCAGCTCTTCGCGGGTGTAGACCCGCAGGTCCGTCGCGTTCACGTCATCTCCCATTTGATCGATAATCGACGTTATGTCAAGTTGCGAATAATTCGCCCGAGTTTTGCCAGGAGCCGGCGAGCCTTCTCGTGCCTGAGGCCCTTCGCCTGGCACCTCCGAGTTGCGACGACCGCGTCGGGTGGGCCCACGAAGTCGACCACCCGGGCCCACCCGCACCCGCCGCACGCGACGGAGACCACCTGGTTCGCTGGCCAGACCGTCACCATCGTCATGTGCTTGGCGTCCATTCCTGCTCCCGCGTGTTACTCGGTGTCCTGAGGGCGGTTCAGGAGCTGGTCGGGGTGCGTAAACTCGGCGGCGAGGTACTGACCGACCGGGTCACCGTCGGCGGCAAGGGCGTGGATGCGTTCGAATACCCTGACCCGCTCGGCGGCCATCCTGGTCCGGCATTCGCCTTCCGCGGTGCACAGCCGTTCGCCGGGTTCCGCGAAGAAGCACCGGGCGCCGAACGCGTCCGCGCCGGCTCCATACGCCTGGCAGTCCCACGCCACGTCAGCACGGCTCCCACGGGATGTTCAGCAGGGTCAGGGCTTCCTGGATCAGCTCGGCCGGTCCGCCGCCGGCGAACACCTGCTGGTCGCTGCCGTCGGTGACTGCGTAGGCGTAGGAGCAGTCGTTATCGAGCACCAGCACGTCGTCGCGGCCCAGCTCTCCGCTGTCGTAGGCGGCTTTCAGCTCGGCCAGCGTCTTGTACTTCTTCACCGGTGTTCTCCCATCTCGGCCAGCCGTTCGCGGGCGCGGTTGGTTGCGTGTACGTCGGCGGCGGCCGTGAGGACCGCGAGGGCGCGTTCGTATCGGCGGGCCAGGCCGCTGCGGACCGGTTCTTCGAGGTTGTCGAGCCGGCTGGTGTTGTGGATGTTGTCGGCGAGCTTGACCAGGCAGCCGAGCGGGTCGGCGGCGGCCCTGCCGATCATGGTCATGTAGGTTTCGCCGTTGCGGCGGGTTACTGAGTCGACGGCGCGGACGACCTCTTCGGGGAACCCGGCGGCGCGGAGGTCGTCGAGGGTGGTGTCGGAGTCTTCGACGACGTCGTGGAGGAGCCCGGCCATGATGGCGTTGTCGCCGCACTCGCGGAGCAGCTCCGCAACCGCGCGCGGGTGGTCGATGTAGGGCTGGCCGGCCTTGTCGACCTGGCCGTCGTGGGCCTTCTCGGCAATGCGGTCGGCGTCGGCGACGGTCGCGACCCGGTTCACGGTGCGATCCCCTCGTCCCACGGCTCGTACTCATCTTCGTCGCCGTCGTCGAGGGCAACGAATTCGGCGTACTTGTCGCCGAGGAGGATCCGCAGCATCTGGTCGATGACCCACTGCTTGTGATGCGCGCCGTCGGTCATCCCGTAGCAAAGTGCCAGCTCGGTGGCGAGGTGGATACGCTCGGCGTCGTTCTCGGGAACCTGCTCCTCCGTGATCAGCCACGGGGAACTGCGGCCCATCCGCTTCTCGATCTGCTTGTTGAGGAACCAGGTGCCCTGGTTGACGGACTGCCATTCGGATTCGTCGGCGTACGCCTCAGCCGGGTTGCCCAGGTGCGTCGCGGCGCGGGCCTCGGCCAGCGTGTCGAACAGGTCCTCGCGCGCCTGGTAGACGCCGTTCTCTGCAAACTTGAAGTGCAGTTGGTACTGGGTCTTCATGGCGACCTTTCCTGTCGTGGCGGTTGGCAAGTCGTGATCCGGGCCATAACCTGACCGATCCGGGACGCGGACACACCGAGGAGACTCGCGATGTCCCGGTACGACAGGCTCATGTCGTGCAGGGCACGGACGTGCCGGTCGCGGCGGGCGGTCGCGTCGGCAAGTTCCCTCTTCAACTCATCGATGATCTGGGTTTCGTGCCGCCAGCCGCACACGGCCAGTACTTGCAGCGGATCGGTCGCGTCGGGATGGGCGTCGGTCATGGCGTGTCCGACGGAAGCGGGGCGGTTGCTTCGAGGTAGCCGGCGTAGGCACACGCAAGCATGCTGATGACGAGGACCGCGAAGAGCGCCGCCCAGGCCCACCCGTTTCCGTCGGGCCACCAGCCGCGGGCAGCGAGCCGCCCGCGCCAGCTCGCCTCGTAGCGCAGCCGCGCGGCCTTCTCGGCGGCGATGCTTGCCCTCAGGTCCCGGAGCATCCTCTGCGCAACCGGGTCGGTGACAGGGATCTTCCCTTCGTCGTTCATGGGGCTTCCTCGGCCAAGGAGTCGCGGACGGCTGCGGCGAGCATCCGGGAACGCAGGTCCACGTCCAGGCCGACACCGGCCATCGCGGCGTTGACCGACGAGATCGCCGGCATCATCGCGAACAGGGCCTTCTCGGCGTCGACTTCGGTGTTCCAGGCGTCGGGCGACATGGGGCGTCGTAGTCGAACCATTGGACGCAGATCGTCGTGGGGTTGCCGTCCCGGCCGACTTCGATCTGCGCGCGGTCCGGGACGACTTCGCCGTCGATAGTGTTGTCGTCGGTGTACAGGCAGTCCCAGCCGAGTCGGGTGCACTGGTCACGGATGATCCGTTTCCAGTTCGGCGGGGGCGGCCACTCGGGGTCCTCCCCGTCGCCTTCGTAGTACAGGGTGGGTGGGCAGCCCTGCCCCCACTGGATGTCGATCTTCTTGGCGTCCGCGAGGATGACGTCAATCGCTGCGGTCAGGCCGTCAACGGTCTCGCCGTCGCGGATGAAGTAGCGGGTGCCCAGCTCGCCCTGGGTACTGATGGAGCCGGTGTCGGTGTCGTCGCTGACGAACCCGGAGTCGTAGAACTTGGCGGTGGCTGACCAGCCGTCGTAGCTGCGGCCGTGGCGTTCGATGGCGTCGGGCAGGTATCGGATGGTGATGCCGGTGCTCCACCAGGTGGTGCTCTTCTTGATCATGTGGGGGGGTTGCCTTCCCGTGTGGCGGTGACAACCCCCACTGTACAGGCTTTCCGGGTTACGGCACAACATAGAGTCAGGTCAGGCGGGGAAGGGCGGCGTCCAGCCGTTCGTCCCGGTCGGCGGCCAGCAGGTCGAACACGGTCAGTTTGTGCCGGAACCGGAAGGTGTTCCAGTTGGTCGGTGTCAGCTCCAGCAACCCCGGCTGCTTCCGCAGCGCGACCATGGCAAGGCGCCACTGCTCGGCGTCGTCGAGGTCGTACCAGGAGTCGTCGGTGTAACCCTGACGGCACCCGTCGCGTTCGTCATCGCCCATGGCCGCCCACTCGTCCGCCTCGATGCCCTCGGGCCGCCAGTCGTCCGGCAGCTCGGGCGGAACCCATTCGGCGCCCCACCGGTTCGGGAAGCCCTCGCCGACGGAGTACGAGGTGACGACGGGTTCGTCGTCACGGGACAGCAGCAGCAGCGCCACCTTGTCCCAGCCGGCCCCGACCCGGAACACGCCAGAATCGACGCCAGCGATGATGATGTCCGCCAGCCAGGCTCGGTTAGGTCCGTCGACCCAGGTGTGGATTTCGCACTGGCCGTGCAGGCGGGCGGCCAGCTTTATTGCGTCGCTGCCGGCGGCGAGCGCGGTGTTGAGGAACAGCGAGAACGCGTTGATGGGCCGGTCGCGCCACACGAACGGGTCCTGGATGCCGACCTTCAGCGACGTTTCGAACGTCTGCCGCCACGAGGGGAAGGTGTGGTGGTACCTGTTGGACGGCGGCCGGCTCATGTCCGGGCGGATCAGGTCGGCCACGTCGTCGGCGTGCCAGTCGAGGTTCAGCAGGCCGATGGCCAGGTCGTTGACGAGGGCACCCATCCAGGCCCGTTCGGACCCGAGAAGTTCCGCGGTGCCACTGGGGCTGTGAAAGTAGACGCGGCTCATGTGGCGGTCTCTCCTTGGTAGTCCGGGTGCCGTTCGACGACCGGCTGGCCAGCCAGCCGGATCGTGAGGCGGAACCACGGCGGGTCGTCGGTGTACGCGAACGCCACGGGTGGCCGGTGTCGGACCCGTGGCGTGTAGCGCAGGAATTCCCAGGGTCGGGGTGCCCCTCCCCCGCTTTCGGTCATGGAATGTCGCACCCGTGTTCGCAGGTGCAGTTGTACGGGTCGCGGCACTTCCCATCGGCCGGCGGCGGCCCGGCTGGTTGCTGGAACGGGTTGTACGAGCGCCCGTCGGGTTCGACGATGATGTTTTCCCCGTTGAGGTTGGACAACTCGGCGTCGAGGAAGTCGTCGACCGCACCGGCGTCTTTCGCTGCTTCGTACCCGGCGCGGTCAACGGTGATCGTCCATTCGCCGACGATCCGCACGGTCAGGTCGATGGTCTCGTCGGGGTCGGTCATCCGAACGACTCCAGGACTCTCAGGGCAAAGTCGCCGAGCTTCCCGAGTACTCCACCGACGGCGTTCAGCGCCCGGTCCGTCTGGGTCACCACGACGTAGAGAGCGACGCCGATGGCGACCCACTTGAGGATTACCCGCATGGGTTGCTTCCTTCCTTGGGGGACAGCAGACCCTAAGGGTAGTTGATTCCGGGGTACGAAACAACATATCCGGGGGTTCGTCCGGTGCGGGGCGTCACCACGGCGCCGGTCAGGCCGGCGTCGGCCCTTGCTCCCAGCGCAGGACCATGGCCTGCACCAGGTCGGGCAGCTCCTCAAACGCGGTTACCAACTGGGCCGCGTCGACGACCTGGGCACGCTGGTCGGGGGTGGCTTCGCCGAGGTCCATGGCGTAGGCAAGCCGCTTGGACAGGTCTCTGGTCACGGCGGGTCCTCCACTCGTTGGATCATCATGATGGTGCGGTTGAGCACCACGTACTGGTCGGCCTGGTCGAACCAAGGCACGAGGCCGTCGAGGTCATCGGATTCTTTCCAGCCCGGGTAGAAGGACCCGTCGGCCCGGTTGACGACGCGGACCGCGTCGTAGCCGCGGGCGGCAGCAAACCGGCCCGGGTCGCCCAGGGCCACGCCGGCACCGTTACGTTCCACGCCGTCAGTGACGAGGTCGTTGTTCTGGCGGAGCCAGTCCTTCTGCTCGGCAACCAGGTCGTTGTAGTCGACGATGCGGGCAGCCGGGTCGATCGCGATCCGGAGAAGGCTGTCCGGGGAGGCCACACCTTCCAGGTCTTCTTCGGTGAAGTCGCAGCCCGGGGCGTAGCCCTGTTTGGGGTGGCTGCCGTACGGGTCGCGGCCCCGGTACGTCTCGGCGGTTATCCGCCGGGTCGACGTGTAGACGCCGTTGCCGTACATGCCCCGGCCGGGTTGGAAGTGCCCGTCGCGCATGTCGCCGTTGATGTCGGCGGCGGTCTTGTGTTCTGAGTCCTGGACGCCGCGCCATACCTCGGTCCAGCCGGCCGCGACGGCCTTGTCGACCTCTTCGCGGGTGCCGATCTGCGGCCGGTGGTCGAAGCCCTGCCTCTTGGCGATCTCGGCCAGTTCCTGGTCGTACGGGGTTTTCTGCTTGGCTCTGCGACGGCCTTCGTAGTCGATGTCCCGGGCTGCCCACTCCTTGGCCACCTCGGCGGCTCGGTCCATGCCGGAAAACCGGAAGCTTTCGGGCTGCCCCGTCGACACGGTCGGATCCGACTTGTCGTCGAGCGCGTCGCGACGGCGTAGGGCGTCGCGGCCGTGGTCGGTGATGTTGCCGTCGGGGTCGATGAACCCGGCGGCCTCCAGCTTGGCCCGCTGGGACTTGTTACGCGGCAGTGCACCGGTGTAGGGCAGCCCGGCGGCGTTGCGCAGGTAGTTGATCTCGGACTGGCGGAGCTTGTCCGCGGCCCGCTGGCGCGGGGTACGGGGCTCGCGCTTGCGGACGCGGGACGCCGAGACGGCGCCGGCGGCCTTGCGCCACCGGGCGCGTTTGCCGTCGCCGGTCTCGGTGCACCGCATCGGGGTCCCGGCCTGGGTCTGGCCGGAATCCCCGAGCGTGCAGAACGAGCCGGCCCGGACGTTCCCGGACTTGCTGGTGCTTCTGGACACGGGTCCTCCGTGGGGCCGTTTTGGGGAACGGGTCGATATCCATATGGGTAGTCACGTACGCACTGTGTGTATGGTTCAGCCGAACTCGGCCAGGAGCCGGTCGGCCAGGTCCGGGTCGGCGCGCATCGCACGGACGGCGCCGAGCGCGCCCTGGAGCCGTTCGCCGTCGTAGACGAACCCGTTAACGCGTTCGGCCAGATCGGTCACCGCGGCGGTGAACTCCGGGTCGTCGAGGGGAAGCGGCGGCATGTCGTGCAGGCGGTAGACCATTACGCCCTTCCTGCGGCAACGACCGCCTCGAACGCCCGGCGGAGACGCGTGTACTCGACGCCGCGTTCGCTGGTCCGGAAGTGGGTAACGTCGGTCGGCTCGGCGATCCGGTCGGCTGGCCCGTCAACGTAGTTGACCGTTCCGTCGGCGACGGTCCAGGTGCCGGCCACGACTCCCTCGCCCTCGTCCTCGATGCACTGGGCGGTCAGGCGCAGGTATGGGAACGCCGCCGCGATGGCCCGCCACTCCCCGGTGACTTCGTTCTCGCTGGGCCACTTGCCGATGTTGAACGTGGTGCAGCCGATCTGGCCGTCCCAGTTACACCAGCCGTGCGGGCCACCGAACCACGCCGACATGATCTGCCAGTTGTGCAGGTAGCCGAGGTCCAGGACGCCGAGGTGTTTCCTCCACCGGTCCTTGGCCTCGATTCGGGCCCAGATGGCGCCCTCGACGCGAAGGCCGGACGGGTCCGGCTCGGCCGGGTACCCGAACTCGGCCACCACCGTGGCGACGATGGCCTGCCACTGCTTGTCGTTACTGAACAGGGAATGCCAGTAGTTCGTACGGATCAGGATCTGGTCAGCCTGATCCGGGGTGACGTTGTTACCGACGACGATCAGGCGGGGCCACTTCGTGGCGATGCCCATGGGGTCCTCCAGGGTAGGAAAAGCGGCGCACCTCCCGATGGTAGCCGTTTCGGGGGTACGCCGCATCATTGGACGGTTGTTGTGGTGTGCCAGGTTCTACAACTTCAAGGTCACGAACCGGCAGATTTCGTCGCCGAGGACACCGTGGCGTAGCCACTGGTCAGCAACCATCTCGACGTCTCCGGCTGCCCGGATGACGTCGGCAAACACGAGCGCGATGTTCCCGGCGACCTCTACGTAGCTGTTCGCCGCGAAGATCCACGAGTCGATGACGGAGTCGAACGTGCGCAGCGCTCGGGGTTCGACCCGCCGGCTGGTCAGGTTGATCCCGACTTCCCACGCGAACCGCGGCAGCATCCGGTTCTCCCACGACTCCGGCTTGCCCGCGATGAGGCGGGCGTCGGACCCGTCGACCTTGTAGCAGCGTTTCGACACCAGGTACAGCCCGGCCATGACGGTGGCGGTGGCTTCCCGGCCGGCGTCGGTCAGGGCGTCGACGAGGCGCTGCCGGTCGACGACGGTCATTGCGACGACCGGGCGTAGCGGGGCCCGTTCCTGTTCCAGGTCGGCCAACGTCCACACTCGGCTGCCGAGGTGCGGGTACGTCTGGCAGGGGTCGTGGGTGGTGACCCAGCCGCGTTGGAACCGGTCGACGACACGGTCCCAACGCGGGCCGCGGACGGTGTCGGGGAGGGCGGCGGTCACAGCAGAGCCTCCTGGGTTACCGCGTCGTCGGGGGCGTCGTCTTCTTCGAGGTGGTTCGGGTGGATGTAGCAGGCGGTACAGGCCAGGTTTGTGTCCTCGCGGGGCTTGGCGCGGCGGATCCGCCACGCCCGGTGTGACGCGGTGTGGACGCGGGCCAGCTCCCGGTCGGCGTCGGCGCGCAACGCGACCATGCGGACGTGTCCGCAGCGGGGGTGGTAGACCGCGAACGGTTCCAGCTCGGCCAGCGTCGGCAGCCGCCCGGTGACGGTGTGGGTCTTCGGGTCGATGCGTACGCCGGGCAGGTTCCGCTTCGCGGCCTGGATGAGGGTGCCGTGGGTGCCGCCGGACAGGCGGCCGTCCCACACGGTGACGAGCCCGCCGGCGGCCCGGGCCGCTACGTCGACCATGGCGTGGTTACGTTTCCAGATCAACTTGTTCGTTTCCGTCGACCGCTGCTTGGGTGGGGTGTCGGCGGGGACCTCGCCGGCGACGAAGACCCGTTCGGCGAGGCCACGTAGGCGGGTCCACTCGGCCCGGTCGGCCTTGGAAAACCGGTCGGCCTGCCCGTCGTGGGGGATGCATGCCCACAGTCGCATGCCGGCGCGGACGGCGGCGTCGGCCCACAGCAGGTCCCCCTGCCGGGCGAACCCGGACAGGGCAATGCGGGTGCCGCAGTGGTCGTACAGCCGCACGGCGACGTTGGTGATCGTCTCGGTCAGCCACGGCACGTCGTCGGCGCCGACGTCGCGGTGTGCGGTGCAGGCAACGACCAGCCAGGTCGGGTTGGGGCCCGCCTGGTCAGGCGAAGGCGCCGCGGTGGTGGTAGCGCCACGGCCGGCCGGGAATGTATCCGGGTTCGCGTTCATACCGGTGCACCGATGCGGGCACGAGCGGCTGGCTGTCCAGGGCTGATTCCCACAGTTCGCCGGCGGCGTAGGCAATCCAGGTGGGCGGTATTCCGTTTGGTCCTACGGGGACTGACTTGCGCCGGCCATCGGCTGGGCCGCCCAGGTACTCGACTTCGGCGCGCGTCACTTCTTCCCCTGGTGGCGGTCATGTCGACAACTTCTCCCGATCATGTTAGGGGTGTGTCCGGCCCTCTGGCGGTAACCCGGGGCCGGACACGCTGGACCGTGCTCAGCGGTCGGCATCCACGTCGCTGTAGGTACGCGGGCGGGTCCGGCCGGCGGCGGGTCTGGTATTCGGGTAGTGCGTGGTCGGTTCGTGGTACCGGGCACGGGAACGCACTGCTGGCCGGTATGCATAGGTCAACCCGGAAAGCTGGACGAAGATCGACCGTCGCATTACCGCATCTCCGGCCGCGTTGAGCTGGTACCCCTCCATCCACAACCACCCCTGATAAGTGGACCAGGGAAGGGGGCGTATCACCCTGAACAGGAACGGCTCACACGCAACGAACTGGATACTGGCCCGGACAGTGATCAGAAATAAGTCCCCTGCTTGCGGTTGCACCCGGCTTCACCCTCCATGGTCTAGAACGGCGGGCCGTCGTCGACCGCGTTCGGGTCGTACCGGCCGGTCGGGTCGCGGCCATGGTCGGGCGCACGCCGGGCGCCCTGCGGTGCCGCGTTGGCCCACGGGTCGTCGGCGTATCCCCCACCGCCGGACCCGCCACCGGAATCGGGGGGTGCGTCCGTGCCCCCACCTGATCCGGACGAACCGAACCCGCCGTTGCTGCTTCCGTTGCTTCTGGCCATCTTGTTGACCGTGGCGGTGGCGTAGCGCAGCGACGGGCCGATCTCGTCGACCTCCAGCTCCACCACGGTGCGCTTCTCCCCCTGCTGGGTTTCGTAGCTGCGCTGGCGCAGCCGGCCCGAGACGATCACGCGGGCGCCGCGTATGAGTGACTCGGCCGCGTTCTCGGCCGCCTGGCGCCAGATGGTGCACTTCATGAACAGCGGTTCTCCGTCTTTCCATTCGCCTGACTGGCGGTCCAGAAAGCGCGGTGTCGAGGCGACCCTGACGTTCGCCACAGCGACCCCGCTGGACGTGAATTTCAGCTCCGGGTCGTCCGTCAAGTTTCCGATGATCGTGATCGTTGTATCTCCGGCCACTGGTGTACAGACCTCTTTCTGGTGGTCAAATTACGCAACTTGCAGTTCTAAGTCAGGCCGATCGGCAAATCCACATCCACCGATCAGTCCCCGACCGGCTTAAGGATCACCGCGTCCCGGCCGCCGTGGCTGACCACGTACGGCCAGTCGACCCACGTTTGATCAACGTAGGACCACCAGCGCCGGACGTGGCGGCGGATGGAACCGTCGGCCAGGCCGTTCTCGTCGTCACGCCTGAAGATGTAGTCCACCTCGTTCGGGCCGTGACACGTCAGCATGTGTCCGTCAGTGGGTTCCAGGGGCAGCTCGGGCAGGTCCAGCTCGCAGTCGGTCGGCCGGACCCACGCCTCGTACTGGTCCGTCTTGGAAAACAGTTCGACCAGCAGGTTCTCCGGCAGCACCCGCTTCACGACCGCCCGGACGTAGACGACGTCGCCGATCTTCACCAGTTCGGACCCGTCGAGCTGTTGCCTCACGACACCACCCCGTTTGGGTACAGGGCCCGTACGGCCACGTCGAGGGCAATATCGGCCAGGTCCTGCCGGCCGTCGTTCTTGAGCGCCGCGACGATCCGGGCGACCTCTTTCGTGTCCGCCCGGTCGACGGCGGCCTTCAGCGGGGTGAACGACAGGTCCAGGTAGGCGCGGGCGTCTTCTTCGGTCGTCGGTGCAGTCATGGCGGTCTCCCCGGGATCTAGGTCGTCTGGCGGTAGGAGTCTTCGACTAGGCGGATCAGGGCCCTGGCCTGGTCGCGCCACGTCGTCTTGTCGACGTGCTGTGCTCCGCCGTGGTCCCACTCGCCCGCGGTCCATTCGGTCAGGGTGCCGGCCCGTTGGTGGTGGCTGAGGTACAACTCCCGGGCGACTACGTCGGCCGCGGTCGTGGCCAGCGCGCGGAGGGCGGCGTGGACGACCGGGTCGGCGCTGGCGCACCACAGCTCGCGACGGGTGGCCGAGAGCTGGCCCCAGGGCACGACGGTGTCGCCCTTGGTGGATCTACGCAGGACCTGTCCTGCCACCTCGCGGGGTGGCGGGACAGGGGTCTGGTCAGGCATTGGCGGCGGCCACCGAGCTGAGGGCCAGGTTGCGGAGGGTGTCGAGCTTGGCCCGGTCGCCGTCGGTGATGAAGTCGTGGGCAACGACGGTCAGCGGCCCGCGCGCGAGTAGCGCGCTGGTGTAGCGGACCGGTGGGATCCACACGTGCCGGTCCGGGTAGGCGGTGTACGAGTCCTCCGCCGGCTGGAACCACTGCGACCGGCCGTCGAAGAGCCGGACCTGGAGGTTGCCACGGACGTCGCACAGGTACTGGACCGCGTCGGGGACCGCGTCGCCCTTCATGTACGACTCCAGGGCGTTACGTGAATAGCGTCGGCGCATGGCGATGACGGCCTGGCATCCCGCCAGGTACAGCATGTCCGGGTCGGTCACGCCGCGCCTCTCGGCGGACTTGCGGGCGAAGAAGGCCGCATCGGCGGCGTACGACAGGGGATGTAGCACCTTCACCCAGTGCCGCCACTGCGCTTCCAGCTCCTGCCCCTCGTCGAACTCGGCGTCGGTGATCGGGCGCCACTCGGCGGTGATCGGGTCACCCGGGGACAGGACGTAACGCGGGCACGCGGTCGGCCACCGGTGGGCGTACGACCAGATCACGCCCCCGTTTCCGGTCTCGCCCCGGGACGGCACACCGTGGCGCCAGCCCTCATGTTCGTACGTCTTGTCGTAGATCGGGCGGATCCGCCCGTCGAGCGGGCCGCCGCGGAAGGCGACCACGTAGTGGTGCGGCGGGATGTGGTGCGGGTCCTGGTTCACGGCTTCTCCTTGCTGGGTGGGGACGGGGGCTACGGGCGGGGGGACTTGACGAGGCTGACCTTCTTCGGCTTGAACATCCCGCCGAACCACGAGTCGGCCAGGATCATCTCGGTTGCCATCGACACGACCGTGACACCCAGGACGAACCGCCACCCCCGTTCGCTGGCGCCGGCCAGCGGCATGACGACGATCAGGACGGCGCCGGCCACGGCGCTGGCCCGGGCCAGGCCACGGATGACGCGCTTCAACGTCCCTTGTGACGTCTTCGGGTCCACGGCCATCCGGTAGATGGCGGCCAGTTCGGTGCCGACCTGGCCGGATGCCAACCGCAGCTCGCGGCGGATCATCCGGAACAGGCCGGTGACCTCCCGGCCGATGACCCGGACGCTCAGGTCGGCTGCCGATACCGGCAGCGGGTCCGGCCGCGGCGGCCGGCGGCGCAGTTGCGGGGTGGGCACGAAATCCTCCTAGATGATGGCCATGTCGACGAACCTGCTCAGGTGCAGTTGCGCAGCCACCGTGATCGTGTCGGTGGGCCCGTTTCGGTGCTTCGCGACGATGAAGTCGGCCTCGCCCGCCCGCGCGTCTTCCTTGTCGTAGTAGTCGGGCCGGTGAAGCAGGATGACGATGTCCGCATCGGCCTCGATCTGCCCCGATTCGCGCAGGTCGGAAAGCTGCGGGCGCTTGTCGGTACGGTTCTCCGGTCCGCGGTTGAGCTGCGCCACGACGATGAACAGCACGTTGAGCTGCTTCGCCAGGATCTTCAGCCCGCGGGACAGGGTGGCAACGGCAACCTGCCGGTTCTCCTGGTTGCCGGGGGTCGACACGAGGGAAATCTGGTCCAGGACGAACACGCGGATGCCGTGCTGCTGAACCATCCGCCGAGACTTGGCGGCAATCTCAGTCAGCGTGATACCGACGGTGTCGTCGACGTACAACGGGGCCTTGTCCAGCTCCCCCATCCGGCGCGCCAGCTTGGTCCAGTCGTCGTCGCTCAGCCGCCCCGATTGCAGCACGTGCAGCGGCACCCGCGCCTCGGCCGACAACAACCGGGTGGTGATCTCGACGCGGCTCATCTCCAGAGAAAAGACCGCGGCGGGGATGCCGTGCTTGAACGCGGCGTTGGCCGCTATCCCGACCGCTGCGGTCGACTTGCCCATCGCCGGCCGGCCGGCAACGATCACGACCTGCCCCGGGGTGAAGCCGGAGGTAAGGCGGTCCAGGTCGGCAAACCCGGTGGGGATGCCGCGCAGCCTGCCGCCCAGGTTGTACACGGTTTCGATCTCGTCGAAGCTTTCCTGGGCAAGGGCAGCAAATCCGACGAACCCGCCACGGGCCTCGCGGGAGGCAATCTCGTGGACGACCTGGGACGCCGTGTCGACGCGTTCGGCTAGGTCGCGGCCGTCCCCGCCGTAGCCGAGTTGGGTAATCCGGATGCCGGCCTCGATGAGGCCGCGTTCGACGGCCTTTTCCATGACGATGTTGGCGTAGTAGGAGGCGTTGGCCACGATCGGGCAGGCAGAGACGCAGGTGTGCAGGTACAGCAGGCCGGTTGCCCGGCGGTACATGTCGGCGTCGGAGCTGTTGGTCATGGCCGCGTCGACCGACAGCGGGTCAACGGGCTGGCCGGCCTTGTACAGGGTTACCGCGGCGGCGTAGATCTTCTGATGGATCGGCACGTAGAAGACCCCGTCGCCGACCTCGCCGAGGAGCTGGGCGACGTCTCCGACGACGTCCTTGGACATCATCAGGGCGCCGACCACGGCCTGCTCGGCCTCGATGTTGTGGGGCAGAGCGCGGCTGATCGACGACTGTTCGGGGTCCTGGCTGCCGCGCTGTGGGCGCGTCGTGGTTGCGGTCATGTGGGCTCCATCCGATCCGGATCGGCGGGGTCCAGTTCCCGCCGATCGGATCTTTGACGCTACCGGAATCCGGGGTACGACACAATGCGATCAGTCGTGGCTGTACTCCCTGACGGTGATGCCGTCGCGGGTCACGGTTACCTCGGCGTGGTCACCGAACGCGTCCAGCAGGACGTCCTCGAACGCACCGCCGGCCAGGGCCAGGGACAGCGCGAAGACCCGGTCGTAGCGGTCCTCGTCCGGACCGACGTAGGCGCCGACGTCGTAGTGGCGGGTATCGAAGTTGAAGGTCCGTTCCCGTTTGCCCAGCGTCGGATGTCCGTAGCTGTAGCCGACGGTCAACTCGTCGCGATCTTCGTAATCGGGATCGTCGTCTTCGTCCTCAGCGGCGGCGTCCTCCTCGGCCCGGGCCAGCACGTCGGGGTGCAGCGTGCCGGCGTCGACCGCGACCCGCATCGCCGCGATGCCCGCGTTCCGTTTCTGGATCCGGGCGCTCCGGTCGGCCTTTTCCACATCTTCGACGGTGCGGAACCACGGTTCGTTGACGCCGAAGACGCACGGCTCGCCGTCGTTGAAGTACGGGGTGTACTGCGTCCAGCCGAACGAGTGCATCGTCGGGTCGTCGAGCACCGCACGGATCAGCGGCTCCAGCTCGGACAGGGGGCGCTGCGGCACCCGCTTGTCGCCGCGGGTGATGTCCCCGTCGATCGGGATGCCGAGGAAGTTGTGGGTCACGGTCATGCGGTGTCGGTGCCTTTCAGGAGGTGGGACAGCGGAAGCTCCCGGCGCTGGGCGCCGGACATCCACGGCTGGATCGGCATGCCGTTGATGTAGTCGGCCGGGCTCGGTAGCCGGCCGAGGTCTTCGATGATGTGTCGTTCGGCGATCTCCCGGACGGGGATTTGCTTGGCCCCGTTGCCGTCCCTACGGGGCACCTCGATGGTTCGCCCGAAGATCTCTTGGCAGAGCCAGACGCCGAGGGTGTGGTGGTAGACGGAACGGTGGCGGACGTCGGGGATGACCTTCTTGGAGCTATCGATGAATTCCTCGATGGCGATGTAGTGCTCCGGGCTGCCGCCCCACTTCCGGGCGGCGGAGACAGCGTGGTGCCACGAGTTCACGAGGTGAGCCCCCTGGGTGGGTAGGCGGGAGAAGGTGCTGGACACCTCATCATACCGCGTTCGCGGGGTACGACACAATACATGTTGATCGATGGTCTAGCACAGACGTTCGAAAAAAGGAAGCAAGTCGACGCAAGTAACCGCGCAAGAAGTTGGACTTACCCCCGGAGGGTATGGGAGCATGGAGATCATGATGAGCGCAGCAGAGCGAGAGGAACTGGAGCGCGCGGCACGCACCCTCCGGTCGGCCGCCGCTGCCGCTTTCACCCAGGGCATGGACGAGGACTGGATCTACTCGCTCGTCGAGGCCGGCGTCAGCGACGCCCAGGCCTGGCCGATCAGCCAGCGGATGCAGGCGATCAACAAGGGCGAGTTCCGTCCCGACGGCGCCGACCGGTACGCCAGCAACGCTGCCTGACCCGAAACCGAAACGGAACGGCCCCCGAGGTGATCCTCGGGGGCCGTTCCGTTTCGGTCGCTTACACGTGCCGGACCAGCCACCACCGGCCGTACCGGTCCGCCGGCTTGACCGCCGGGTTCTCCTGCGTCACGATCCCGGCCTTGCGCATCTTCTCCAGGTCCTCGTTGACCGTCTGCCGACGGTCGCTGACGATCCCCTTCGCGCTGAGCACCGCGAAGATCTCCTTGGGCTGCATTCCCTCGGCGCCGGCCGCGTCGAGGAGGTCCTCGATCGCGTGTTGTCGCGCCGACGGCCCGCGCTTCGGAACCGCCGGCGGCGGCGCCTGTTCCGGCATCTCGTTGACGTCGCGCCGGAACCGCTCCTGGTCGCTGATCGTCGGCAGCATGTCGAGCTGGTCCAGGAACTTGTCCATGAGCCGGTCACTTTCGTCACCCTCCCCGCTCGGCTCCGGTGTCGACGGTGGGGCCGCCTTCGGCCGCTTCGTCGGTGTGGCCGCTCCCCGGCCCAGCTCCTTCGCGCCGCGGACAAACTCGGACAGGTCGTCGTCGCCGCTGTCGTCGAAGTCGTCGTCGCCCCAACTGTCGCCGTCGTCGTCGGTGTCGAGGCCGAACAGGATCTGGCCGAATTCCTCGTCCTCGCCGCGGAGGAACGCCAGCCACCGGGTGTAGTCCTCGGCCTCGTGCCGCTCGGCGTAGTCAGGCCCGGCGGCCTGGGCCGACTTGTCGTCGAGGACCGCGACCCGCCGGTACTCCTGCACCGCGACGCAGATCTCGCCGATCTGCCGCGGCTCCAGCCGGTACGCCTTGAGGACCCGGACCGGGCCCCCCTCGCGCTGGTAGAAGAACTGGCCCTTCGTGACGAGCTGCTCGACGGCGATGCCCTTGTCCCAGTCGAACACGAACGCCAGCTCGGCCTGGTCCTTGACCTTGCCGCAGAACGACACACCGACCTGCTTCTTGATCGGTGCCGGGATCAGGTCGCCTGTTCCTCGGAGGGAGCTGAACAGGACGTTGACGAGCATGGCGCGGCCGATGCGTTGCAACTCCTGGAGCGCCTCGGAGACCTGCTGCTCTACCTTGCCGGCCTGCTCGCCGGTGACCTCGGCGGCCTCGTCGACGATGATCTGGATGGCCGGCAGGCCCGGCCGGGGTACCAGGATCGTCTGGTTGTTTCGGAACATCTCGGCCGCGTATGCGGCCCGGCGCCGCTTCGCGATCCGGATGGCGGCCTTGACCATCTTCAACGCCTCTTCGGCGGTGACGGCTACCCAGTCCAGCGCCGGCACGTTGGTCATGCCGAGGGCGGTTGCCATCATCCACGCGGAGGACATGGACCCGTTGTTCAGGTCGATGTGCCACACGATCGTGTCGGGCATCCGGACCAGGCTCGCGGTGATGTTCTGGAGCAGGGTCGTCTTGCCGCCGCCACGCATCGACACGACCAGGCCGGACGACTGGTGCAGCTCGATGAGGCCGGGGCTGGCATCGAGGTGCTGCCCCACCGAGAACTCTTCCGTGATCGTCAGTTGGCTGTAGTCGCGCGGGTAGTCGATCGGCTTGTACAGGTAGTTGGTCGTCGACACCTTCAGGTGGGAAGTGCCCTGGGTGGAGTCCAGGCCGGCGGGGCCGGCCTCCACCGGGCAGCCGACGGGAAGGTCCAACGCCGTCGACAGGTCAAGCTGAATATCCTGGAGCCGCTGCCAGCCCAGGTTCGACCCGCGGGCCGCCTTGACTACCCACGTCGCACCGGCGTCGGCGGGGGTCCAGTCGCGGAGCTTCCGCACTGTTGGCCATTCGCTTTGCCGGATGTTGCCGTACTTGATGATCAGCCGGCGCAGTTCGACTTCCATGTCGTCGTCGGGTTCTTCGGGCTCCGTCGACGGTTCGACCGAGGCCAGCAACGGCGCAAGGCAGCCGCCGGCCAAGCAGGCGATCGTGAGGATGACGACCGCGCTGACGGACCAGCCCATGAGCTGGATCCAGGTGACCCACACGGCGGGGACCGCCCAGCAGAGAACCCGGAAGATGATGTTGCGTTGGGGGGTGCCGCGGCGGCTGCCGACGTACGTCGCTGTTGCGGCGCCGCATGCGGCGACCGCGAGCGGCGCCCACAGCGGGAAGTCGCCGTACCTTTCCCACACGCGCCCGGCGACGGCGACGAAGAGAGCGCCCCAGAAGGCGTTGAACGGTCCCCAGACCGGTCCGTGTCTCATCCTTGCGTCGTACTGCATCCGGGTTCTCCTCCCCTCGTTTGTCGTAGGTGCGCCCGCCACCGGTTCCCCGGGTGGCGGGCGCACCTCGGGCTGATCTATCCGACGTCGCGCATCGCGTTCCGCACGTCGACCTTCCGCTCGACGTGCTTGCTCTTGCGCGGACCTTCGACCCGGTTGGCAATGCGCCGGTTCGCGGCCCGGGTAAGGGAGTACAGCCCCTGCATCTCGGAGTGGGTCTTGCGGACCAGGCCGAGGATGGCTTCGATCTCCGCCGCGACGGAGCTGGTAGCCACCTGCCGGCTCCGAGCCTGCTCAAGAAGGATCTCCAGACCCTTGACCAGCGCGCCGAGCATCGCCGCCCGCATCTTCAGCTTGATCATCCACTTGTAGGTGGATTCCTGTTCGTCCGCCCTACGCTTTCCCGTCACGGCTTGTCACCTCCCTGTTCTCTACTGGCCCTCGTACGCCGGGCCGGCGTCGGCGCGCTTCTGCGTGTGCAGCGAGCCCTTGTACGGGTTCTCGTAGTCGTCGACGTCTTCCTGGTGCTGGGACCGCGCCGACGGGTAGAGCTGCTCGGCGCGTTCGGCGGCGGCTTCCAGCCGGATCGCCATGGCCCGGATCTGCTCGCCGATCTGGCCCTTCAACGGGTGGTCCTGATCTGCCTCGGCGGCGAACCGGCGCAGTTTCGCCGCTCCGCTCTGGATTGCCTTCGGGACCAGTTGGAGCGAGTACAGCCACTTCATGAACGACGCCTTGTCGTCTACCAGCGGCAGACCGCTGCCGTCGTCTTCGTCGGCTCCTCCGCGGTGTCGTCCTGCCACGTCTTCACCTCCACGTTCATCGGACGACCGGGGTTCGTCGTCTTGGTCGCTGCCCCGCCGGTCGGGGTTGTCCTGCCGCTTGTCGTGCTGGTCGTCGTGATCCTGGCGCCGGTCGCGCTGTTCGTTGTCCTGGTTCTTGTCCTGGTCAGGGCGCTTGGTGTCGTCGCCGCCCTGGCCGCCGCCACGTTCCTTGGTGTCTGCGTCGGGGCTGTCGGCCTTACGGTCGCGACGCCGGACCCGCTTCCACCAGGGGTCGTCCTTGCCGTGTCCCTTGCCGCCCCCGTCGGGGCTTCCCGGCTTGCTGCCATCGCCCCTTGACCGGCCACCCCGGGCGGCGTCCTTGCCGCCTGCCCCGCCTCGGCCGCTGCCTCCGGGGGCGTTTCCCGACCCGCCCTTGTTCTTGCGGCGCCAGTTGGACGGATTTGCCCAGGCCAACTTTCCGCCCTTCGGACCAGAGTTGGGGCCGGCCTTGCCAGGTCCGCCGCCAGCTCCTGGGCCCTTGCCTTTGGTGCCGCCGAGGAACCCGGGCAGTTTCGAGCGGACTCCCCCGCCGCCGGGCACTCCGCCGGCGGACCCGCGGCCCTTCGTGCCGCCGAGGAAGCCGGGCAGCTTCGAGCGGAGCCCGCCACGGCCAGGGCCGCCGGCCCCACGGCCTTTCCCGCCACCGCCGAGGCCGCGGGGCAGCATGGACCGGAGGCCGCCGCCGCCGGGCCTTCCGCCGCCACCCCTACCGCCGAGGCGGCCGGGGAGCATCGACCGGAGCCGGCCAGGTCCGCCGGCACCGGATGCGCGCCGGGCCGCGCTGGCCCGCCGGCGTCCCTTCACCTTGCTCAACATCCAGAACAGCAGGATGAGCAGGATCAGGCCCAGCAGGATCGCGGTGGCGATCAGTGGCGGGAAGATCTCGTACAGGGCCAGCGCGACTACGCCGAAGATCAGGGCGCCGGTGAGCAGCAGCGGTCCGAGCGGCATCCGCTGGATGGCGCTCGGGCGGGGCCGGGCCGGGGTCGTAGGGTCCGACTGGGCCGTGCCGGGCTGGGCGGATGTGCCACCCGGGTTCTGCTGAGTGCCCGGCTGCTGCCGCGTCTGGGTGGGGTTCTGCTGGGTGGTCACCGTGTCACCTCCTGGTGGACGTCTCGGCTATCAGTGGTGTGCGGGTTCGGTAACTTCGGCCGGCTGCTCGGCCGGGGCCGGTACCGCCTCGACACGTGCGGGCGGGGCAACCGGTTCGACGGAGCGCCGGTCCGCGCGGGCGGCCGGTGTCGGCGGGACCGGGATCGGCCACATCGGCACCGGTGCCGGGGCAGGCGGCGGCGGCAGGTCGGGTTCGACCGGCCCGGATTCCCACCCGGCGGCGACCGCGTCGGCCGCCTCGTACTGCCGGTCGGTTGCGAGCTGGACCCGGTAGGCGGCGAGGACGCACATGGCCGAGACGGCGGCAAGTCCGGCGACGATCGACGCGACCGTCCAGCCGTAGGTGCCGAGTTCCGGCGCGGCCAGCCAGTAGCTGACCAGTAGCAGCATGAGCACCGCGGCGATCAGTCCGACGACGACGGCGTTGGCGGTTAGCCGCCGGGCGCGTCGGTCGGTGAAGCCGCGACGGGGCTTCTCTTCCATGGGTGGATCGGTTCCTTCCGGGGCCAGTTCGTTGTGGGGAACGAGTTTGGTTACTTCGTACGGTTTGCGCTCGCGCGTGCGGCTTCCAGTGTGCGCGCGAACTCGGCGTCACCCTGGACCTTCATCAGGAACTTACGGACATCGCTGGAGATCGACATGGAGCTGAACCCGGCCGGGTTCCCGCGGGCCTTCACCGCGGTGTCGACCGCGTCTCGGATGCCCCGGACCGACGGCACCTGGAGCTGCCACCCGGAGAACTTGGCGGTTACGTCGAGCACGTGGCTCAGGTGCGGAATCGTCCCGTCCGTTCCGGAGCGTTCCGTACCGTTCCGTGTTCCGTCGCCGGTCTCCGGTGCTGTTCCGTTGTCGACCGTGTGCTGTTCCGCGCCGTCCGGTGTTCCGTTCCGCGTACCGTTCCGTTCCGCGTACCGTTCGCTGTTCCGTCCGGTGTCCCGTCCGGCTGTACCGGCGGGCAGGGCCGGCGGTGCACTGACCGGGGCCGGTCCGAGAGAACGCGTACCGTTCCGTCCCGTCCCGTTCAGGTCGCGTTCCATCCGGGCCAGGGTCGCCGGGGCAAGGAACTCGGAGAGCGTTCCGTCGGTCGCGGCGTCGTGGAGCACGTCGGCGTACCGGATCGCGAGTGTCCGGGCGAGGACCGGCGAGGCTACCTCGACCCGGCGGATCAGCTCGGCCGGGTCCAGCTCGCCAGCGGTGATCAGCTCGGCCGGGTCGGGCCACAACTTGGGCTTGCCGGCCGCCTTCCAGTACCGGTAGTCGTTGATCGCGTCGAGTGGCCGGTCCAGCCGGAAGCGGATCGCGTGCCGGAAGGCCCAGAACGTTTCCCAGGGCAGGAGCAGCCACGAGAGCAGGGAAAACTTGGGGGCCTGCTTGTCGACCCGGCCCTTTGCGCGCAGCGCAACGCGGTGCTGGAAACGGGCCTCGCGGCGGTAGATCGCGACGCCGAGTACCGAGAAGGCAGCGCTGCCGGCGGCCGGGATCCAGCTCCATCCCAGGTTGACCTGGTCGATGGTGTCGAAGTTGAGGCCCTGCTTGGTTGCCTCCAGGATCACTGCGTGCGCAAAGATCAGCGACCCGATCATGGTGATCCAGATGCCGATCCAGACGCGGATGGCGATGGTGGAGTCGCCTTCCAGCAGCGTCCGGCTTTCCAGCGTGACCAGCTTGTACAGGCCGCCTTCCAGCGCGAGCGTGACGATCAACGCGACGGCCAGGTGCGCGTTGAGGGGCTCGTCGACGAAGACCTTGCAGGTGAAGTAGCCGCTGACCACGAGCGGGGCAACCAGGGGCAGGGAGCCGAAGACCCGGTGGATCCACACCCCGAAGATCCGCATCCAGGTCGGGACGGGAGCCAGGGAGTCGTCGCTCTGGCGTTCCGTTCCGTTCCGCATGTTCCGCCGGGACCGTACCGCCACCATGCGGGCGTCGTTCCGAGCCTGTTCCCTGTTCCGTCTGTCGACGTCCCGCTGGGCGTTCCGTTCCGCCTGCGCCGCGTTCCGCTCGCCGGCGGTACGTTCCGCGGCCAATCGCCGCGCGTTCCGCCACCGTCGGAACGCTCCGGCGCGCAGGTGTTCCGGGGTGTGTTCCGTGGTGTTCTGCTGGTGTTCCGTCGTGGTGGGCACGAGCGCTCCGCTGTACTCCGCTCCGTGCTCCGCGGTCGGCGCGGAACGCGCGACGTCGGTGTCGCCGCCGGGTGTTCCGTTCGCACCCGGCGGCGACGGAACGCCGTCGGTGTCCCGTGCTCCGTGTCCCGTGTACTCCATGGGATCATCATGACATACTGATGGGAACTTTGGTACGTCTGGGAACTTTGCGTGTCTGGGCATTTTGGATGTTTTTGTCAGACCGATGGGCATGATGATCGAGACGGGACGGGTCCGCCGGCCCACGCACCGCGAGCCGGGCCTGGCGGGCGACACGAGGAGGGGGCAAATGTGGTTATGACGGACAGCGACGCGCCACCGTCGGAAGACCAGGTCGATGAGGAACCGATGCTGACGACCGGCGAGGCCGCCGAGGTGATCGGGTTCCGTACCACCCGCAAGCAGGTCGACGCGATGATCCGCGCCGGGAAGATCGTGTGCCTGCGTCCGGCACCTGGCGCGTGGGCGCGGATCCCCCTGTCCGCGGCCCTGGCGAAACGTCGGGAACTGGAGCGCCGTCTTGCGGAGAGTAAGGCCCACGTGCACGCGAAGGAACGACAGGATCAGCCTGACGACGACTGACTGGGTTGCTCCCCACTGGCTTGCAGCCCCCGCCAAGCCTGTGGGGAGCACGATTCGTCAACTTCAGACCTGCGTAACGGTGGGTAACTGTCCAGGTGTCCAGGTGTCCGTCCGTCCGTCCGACTGTCCGGGCCCTACCGGGGGGTTCACGTGCTCGCTCCCTAGCGAACGCCCCCCAGGGGTTCATTTTTGACCCCGGACGGTCGGACGGACGGACACAGGGATCCGATACACACATAGTGAGCGCCACTGCCCGAGTCGGGCAGTGGCGCTCACTATGTTGGGCTAGACGGGGTCTCCGTCCTCACCCTCAACGGCAGCCTCTTCGGCCGCTCGAACCTGCTCCGGGGTCAGGGGCGCGTTCGAGATCACGTAGCCGTTGTCGTCACGGCCCGTGTCGGTCGGGTACAGAAAGATGGTGCCCCCGCTGACCTTCTCAAGGTCACGTGCAAGTTCCTCCAGGCCAACGGACTCCTTCCAGTCCCACGTCTGGACCGCGGTCAGTGGCGTGGCGTCAACGTCGGTGAAGTCGACCAGGGTCAGTCGGGTCTCGCCGGCGCGGACGATCCAGGCGGCCGTGGGTCCGTCGATTGCGGACGCGTAGCCCCAAGTACCGGCGCCGAGCGTCCGGTGCGTAACCGGAGTTCCGCCCTTGAGATCGCGAGCTGTCTGCTTGTCCATGTGTTCCTCCGTGTGGCGGCCGTCCCAACATCTACACCGATCTTACCCGTACCCCGGAAAGGACACAACGTGCGCGGTGTTCGCCAAATGCACAACCGCCCCGGCTGGGAGGCCGGGGCGGTTTGCAGAGCAGGTCAGGAACGGGGGAAGACGTCGGCGGCGGTGTCGGCGTCGTCGAGGACGTACGCGTCGTAGGTGGCCTGGTCGACGTCGACCTCGGTGCGGTCGGCCAGGATGAGGACCCAGTCGGCGTCGTCTGCCTCCTTCTTCGTGACGGTCTTCTTCTTGTCCGGGTAGTACGCGGTGCACTTGCCGTTCTTGCGGGTCTTGCAGTCGCCCTTGACCGTCTTGGTCTCGGTGACCGCCGGGGTCTCCGGGTCGAACCGCCTGGCCACGACGGCCTGGACGGGGCCGACGTAGTCCTCGGCGTCCACGTGGGATCCGGGCGTGTGCTGCGGGGCCGGCGCGGCGGCCGGCTGCGCGGCACGCTTGTCGGTGCATCCGGTCAGGGCCAGCCCGGCGACGGCCAGGGCAACGAACAGGGCGTACGTTGCGCGCTTCGGGGTCTTCACTTCGGGTTCCTCCGGGTGGGGAGTGAAACCGGGGCCGGCGGGTGCCGGCCCCGGGCGGTGCTGATCTAGTTGGTCAGGTCCCGGACGTCGGCCATGCTGGTCGCGATTACGAGCTGGCTGGCCATGTACGGGGCCGGGGACACCGGGGCGTCGTTGATCTGCTGCGGGGTCAGGGCCTGGATCGCGGCGACCGGGTGGACGGCCGGGGTTGTGGTGGCCGGCTTGCGGGTCCGCGGCTTGCGGGGAGCGGCCTTGGCCTTGGCCGGGGCCTTCTTCGTGGTGGTGCCGGCGGCCTTGTTGCGAGCGCGGGTCGCGGCGGCCTTCTGGGCCGGGGTCAGTGGGGCCTGCGGGGCGGGGCGGAGCTTGCCGGCGTACCACTCGGTGACGAGGAAGCCGATGACGACCAGGGCGCCGATGATCCGGTCGCCTGCGGTCTGGCCTGCGGCGATGTTCGCGGCGAGGGACAGCAGGGCACCGACGGTCATCATCCGGCGGCCGATCTTGTTGGTGGAGGCGTCGAACTTGGGGCTCATGCCGAGCCGGCCCAGCAGCATGAAGCCGTCGACGAAGGCCGGGGTGGAGTAGGCCTGGGCGCCGGTGGCGCCGAGCATGTGGGCCAGCTCGATGGTGTGGCTGAAGCTGAAGTAGAGGCAGCCGACGGCGAAGCCGAGAACGATGGTCTTGGCCAGGTAGTAGGTGACGTTGCCGGCGGTCTGGGTTACCTCGGTGGTGGTGGGCTGGGTCTGAGTGGCGGTCTTCGAGGTCATCGGGATCTCCCGGTAAGTCTGTGGCGCTGCTGGCGTTTCGCCGCGCTGCCGATAGATAGACAGTACGTCGTTTCCGGGGTACGGCGCAATACATGAGTTGTTCGCCATGTGCACAACCAGCCGTCTCCGGGCCGCTCAGAACCCCGCAACCGCCGCCGCTTCCGCCCCGTCGAGACGGCCACGAACCTGCAACACCTGCGCCAGCCGGGTAATAGCCGGCCACTCGGCCGCCACCAGGCCCCGCGCCAGCCGCATGCCGGACTCCGGCCTGACCTGGTGCTCCTCCGCCAGGTCGTAGACCAGGCTCGCGTCGCAGGACGCGCCCAGAACGGCGTCGAACCGGTCCGCGTCCGACGTCAGGCCCAGCTCGACAAGCCGCCGCTGGCTGGCCACCTGGCCGGCCCAGCACATGGCCATGGTCTCGACAATGACGCAGTCATAGGCACCCCACCGGACCCACCCGGACGGATCGTCGGCCGTGAGGACGGCACCGCGGCCACCGTCGAGCCGCACGACGATCTCGTCCAGGGGGTGGTCGGTCAGGAGACCGACGACGGCGTGGCCGGCCTCGTGGTAGGCGACCTGGCTGACGATCTGCTCCAAGGTCCAGTCGCGGCCGGCTTTGACCCAGCAGTCGCCCTCGGGGGTCAGCAGGGCGTCGCGGGCGGCGGTGCATCCGGCGCATTGCCTGACCAGGTCGTGCTGGCTACCTCGGATCGGCCACCGGTCCATCGTCCGGTGCTCGTCGCAGGCCAGGTCGATGGGGCGGTGAAAGGTGCGTTCGAGGGTGGCGGTCATGTGTCGGCCTCCTGGATCAGCCGGTCCGTGTCGCCCCTACGGTACCGACTTTGCGGGGTACGGCACAATGTATGTGGTTGGCGCCATGTGCAAAACCCGCCCAGCTCAGTAAGAGCTGGGCGGGTTGCTTCCTTCCGGGTTACTCGGCCGCGGTCGGGCCGGCGTAGTTGAGAGCCAGCACCGAGTGGCCCGTCTCGGGGTCCTGGGTTACGGCGACGGCGCGGACCAGGTGGGCCCGGCCGACGGAGTGAAACGAGTTCAGCAACAGCTCGGTCAGGACTTCAAGCGACGCGAGCGTGGGGAACGGAATCGTCATCTTCGCCCCGAACGCTCCGCGCCAGGCGCGGCCTTCTCGGTCCAGCCAGTGCACGACGACAGAGGCCCGGTACCGGTTTGCCCGGCCCGCCGCACGGCGGGCCGCGGTAGCTTCCTCCCGGGCTCGGCGGATCTTCTCGTCGGCCTCGGCAATGTCAGCGGCGACCTGGGCCATCGGGTCGACGCGTGTCTCGACCGGATCGTCGTAGCGCTGTTCGGCGGTCATGTGTTGCTCCATCGAGGACGGGTCGGGGGTCCAGCTCCCCGACACGGAACGGTCATGCGGCAGGGAGGGCCTGCCTGCGCTGGCGGGCCAGGAGCATCGGCTCCGGGTCCGCGATGCGGGCCAGGACGGGCCACAGGTCGGCCGAGTCCCACACCGGGTCGAATATCGTAACGTTCCACGAGGTGATCAGCGTGTCGGCGGCCTGGTCGGTGAGGATCCCGCCGTACAGCACGTCGCGGATCTGGGTCGTGGTGAACTGCCGGCCGAACCGCACCATGGTCCGGCCGTTGACGCCGAGCACCGGGACGCCCGGGTTGAGGTCCTGGGTGATGCCGAGCCCGCCGGGGGCGGTGCTGGTCACGACGACCTGGTGGCGGGTGCCGTACAGGCCGGCGGTCAGCCACTCCAGGGTGATCGTGTCGCAGAACCCCTGGACGGCGGCGCGCTGCTCGACGGCCCGGCCCTGGGTCAGGCTGACGCCGGGCAGGTAGTCGACCGTGACGAACCCGGCCGCGTTCAGGTCGGCGATCGTCAGCGCGATGGTCGGGTCGTCGGTGTGGTGCTGGTCGCCCTGCATCTGCTCGGGGTGGTAGTCGGTGTAGCCAGAGAAGAAGGCGGCGGTCAGGCCGCCGAGGTCGGCCAGTGTGCGGGCGGTGTGCCACCGGTCCTGAATCTCGCTGGTCATGTAATGTGCTCCGATCTTGGGGAACGGTGGGGATCAGCCGGCGTTGGTGCTGTCGGCGACGGTGATACCGGGGAAGTAGACGATCGCTTGCACGCCCATGCTGTCGACGCAGGCCCGCCGGGCCAGGCCGACCGCGTCGTCGAGGACGTCGTCGAGGTTGTCCGGGTCTACGTTTCGGACCAGCGTGGCCACCAGGGCAGCGCCGACAGCAACCACGTCGCCGGGCTCGACGACAAACCCGACACAGGAGGAGCCGTACATACCGCGCCCGCGGTACTCCTTGCGGACGTCGTCACCGTCGAGGTTGAGCAGGTCGCTGATCTCGTGCAGGTCGTCGGTGGTGAGGCTTCTGAGGACGGGCATGATCTACGCCTTCCGGGTAGGTCGGCGGGTACCCGCGCGACGCGTGGTTGTCGTGGTCGTGGTTGCCGGGACGAACTCGAACTCGTCGAGGCGGGACAGGAACTTGAACAGCAGCGCCGCGGTGAGGCACCCCACAACGCGGGCGATGTGGGCACCGGGGCTGTCGTTCGTGAACGCCACCGTGTAGGCGGCCAGGACCAGGTAGACGGCGGTGCCGACGGCGAACCCGGCGGCGATGCAGACGAAGATGACGTTGATGACGCCGGTGGCGACGCTGCGGATCGTGTTCATGGCGTGCCTCACCACTGGCCGAAGGTGCAGACAGGACCGTCGGCGCAGCGGCCGTTGTGGTGCTTGCGGGCAACGTGGTCGTCCCACTCGTGACGTGCACGCTCGTCGTTGTCCCGACGGCGGTTGGCAGCCTGGATCGCGGGGTGGGCCTCGCGGGGCGGCCGGCCGGCGTAAAGCTGGTCGCAGCTCGGGCACTGGCCCCGCGGGGCCTTGCGGCCGAACGGGAGCGGCTTGCCGGGGTTCTTCGGGTTGCAGGTGTGCTCAACATGCGGCCACTCGACGGCCAGCTCGGTCTGCGTCTTGCTGGGCTTGAACGGGTCGAACCCGGCGGCGCGGAACAGGTCGGGCAGCAGCTTGATCAGGCTGTCCTGGGTGAGGTCGGCGTCGTCGGGGATGAGCCCGTCGTAGCCGTCGTTCCTTCCGATCAGGTCGGCAATGTCGTAGGCCAGGATCGCAAGCGCCTGGTCGCGGGTCATCGGGGTGGAGTGGCGTCCCATGGCGGGTCCTCCCGAGTGGCGGTGGGTCGATCATGCTGTCGTCCCCGTACCAATTACGGTACGTCGTTTGTGGGGTACGACGCAACGTGCCTGTTGTGCACATGGCGCACAACAGGCACGTCAGGCGGGGTCAGTCTGCGTTGGCGGCAACGTCGGCCGCGCGCTGCATGTCCGCTGCGTTCTGCGGGGTGCCGCCGCCGTTGACGAGGAGGTACAGGTCGGCCTCGGCCTTCAGCGTCGGAAGCTGGCCCTCCGCGCACGGCAGGGTGAAGTTCTCCGTAAGCCGCTGGCCAACCTCGGATAGGCCCTCGAAGGAGACGTACGGGCCGTCGCCGAGGTCGCCGGTGCGGGCCACGTAGGCGGGCTCAAACCAGGAGGCCGGCACGTAGAGCCGGCCTGTGAACCACTCGACCGCGGTCTCGATCCGCTGCCGGCCGTCAATCACGGCGTACATCGGCGGCCGACGGTCGAAGTCCCGGCCGCGGTACCAGCCGGCGCTCCGCCGGTCGTTGATCACGACGGCGGGGATAGGGGTGCCGGTGAGCCACGAGTAGATCAGGGCGCGGCGCTGGTCGTCGGTCCAGACACTGCCGCGCTGGTACGGCGGGTCGAGGAGGACGCGACCCTTGCCGTGGTTGTGGACGAAGAAGTCGACGGGCCGGTTGGTCAGGGAAAGGCCCGCGTGGGTCAGGGGCCGATCGGTCTGCAAGGTCATGTCCGGGCCTTCCGTGTGGCGGTTATAGACACTACGTTACGCCGGGCTTGCCCCCGTGGCAACCCGACACCTCAGCCACCCGGCTCGCTCTGGCCGTCCGGCTCCCGTTCCGGCCGGAGCCCGTACGAACGGATCAGCTCAGCCTCGGTCCTCTTTGCCATCCTGGCCATGAACCAGCCCGCTGACATGCCGAGCACCGCCCCGATCAGGACCGACAGGCCGACCATGATGGCGGCGGCGGCCGGGCTCACCGTTGGTCCCCGAACATGCGGCGCAGGTCGTCGCGGTTCCGCTGGGCCGAGCGGACGCTGGCCGCCAGGGCTTCCGCCTCGGCGATGACCTGGTCAATGCGAGCAACCAGGTCCTCCGGCCGGGCCTTCTGGGTCGTCCACTTCGCCGGGTCGGCAACCTTCAGGTGGTAAGGCACCTGCCCCGCCTGCACGTACGCGGCCAGCAGGGCGCCGACACCAGCCGACTTGCCGCCGCCGACCGGCCGCCGGACGTCGGGGGTGGGCTCGGCGCTGGGGAAGCCGTCGGGCAGGTCCGACTTGCGGGCGTGGACCAGCCAGCCGCGCGCCCGGGCGATCGCCATCGCCTGGTGGAGCATCTGGAGCGCCTGCTCGCGACCGACCAGGGTGGGGTCCTGCCACCGGTGGGCGTAGTCGAGGCCGGCCGCCTTGGCGCTGCTCTCGTCGAGCTGGGTCAGGCGCCACTGCCCGGACCTCATCTGGTCGGCCAGCTCGGCAACCCGGGTCCGGGTCACGTGGTACGGCGTGAACCGCACGATGCGACCGGTTGCGTCGTAGCCGACGTGCATCTCGGCGGTGTACTTCGGGTCCGGGGCCTCGTCGAGGGTCATGTGGATCTCTGGCAGCTCGCTGTCTTCGTTGGACATGGCGGTACCTCCGGGTGGGGAGCGGCTACTTCTGTCTGCGGGGCAAGAACGCCGACACGGTTGCCGGCTTCCAGTGTGGATCGTCGCGGCGTAGTGCCGCCCGTTCGAACCTGACGGCGGCCAACGCGCGTCGGCCGGCGTCGCGGATCCGGTTACTGATCGTCGGGAACGCGTCGAGTGCTACGTAGATCAGGAACCCGCCCGCGGCAAGGCCTGCCGCGGGGGCGTTCAGGGTGATCAGCGCGACGACCGCGAGGACGCCTACCCACCCGATTGTCAGGACGACCAGGTCGGCCAGCCGGTATGCCTCGTCGATGTTGCGGGTTGCGTAGACGAGGTACTTCGCGGCGCCGGCGAGGACGAACATGGCGAGGGTGCAGAGGGCGATCTGGGCAGCGGGTGGCGGGTCTAGCGCTTGCCATGCCCACCAGAGAAGCTGGGTCAGGATGGGCAGCCATAGCCTGCGGACGAACCAGTACACGGTTGGGCTCCTTGGGGAACGGATTCGGCAACTTCGCCGGGTCTACGAGGAGGCCCAGCCGAAGAACAGCCACCCGATCACGGCGTTGTTGCCGTCATCGGAGCCGCTGGGATAGTCGGCGCGGACCGGGATGGCACCCGCCGGCCCCCACTTGTTGTTGACCCGCGGGTCGTCGGTCCGGAGCACGGCCTCGGCCATGGCTTCCGCCACGACTCGGGGCAGCGGATCCGCGTGAACGATCACGTACTCGTCCTTCTCGGCGATCGTGCCGGTGTAGCCGCGGTGCCCGTGCTCGTAGTGAGCCTCGTCGACCACGGCCCGGAACGCCGTGTCGACGTCGGCGCCCTCCTGGTACGTACTGAACTGATCTGCGCCCATGGCCACATCACCCTTACTGATCTCGTTCATTGGTCTGAATGCGCAGGAACAGGGGGCTTCGGCGTCCGTACTCGTCGCGGATCCGGTCGTGGCTGGTCTTGGACAGCCACACGGTGAACTCCTGGCGAACGCGGTGGCTCGTGGTGAAAGCGAAGCTGGACGGAACGGGCCGAAGGATCTGTCCCGGGTCGGCATGTTCGGCGGCCAGCATGTTGACCAGTTCCCACGCCGGCTCAGCGGTGTCGAAGACGATCCGGAACGGGAAGACAGACGCCATGGCCCGGTAGTACATGTGGTACATGGGTGGAACCTCCTGGGGAAGAAGGCTCGGGGCGGGCCGGCCGGCCCGCCCCGCATGCGGGTGGGCTACAGGCCTGCGGACAGCAACTGTGCTGCCTGGACCTTCAGCTCTTCGTGGTATCCCCCGTCGATGGTCCGTACGGCGCGGGTCAGGGGGCTCTTTGCGTCGCTCATCCAGTCGACCCACTCGGTGAGGCCCTGGAGGGCGGCGTAGCGGGTTCCGCGGCCGACGGTGTTGCGTTCTCCGGCGCGGATTGTGTACGTCAGGGCGTTGCGCTTGTCGGCCCAGCCCTGCTCGCCCCGGTCGGTCTTGATCGACCGGGGTGTCGGCAGGATCGTGTCGACGAAGTCCTCGATTTCGCTTCCCACCATTGGGGTGGCGAGCAGGCTTTCCGCGAACGCGGCGTACTGCTCGCTGAAGGTGTTGGCCAGCTTCAGCATGCGCCGCGCCTCGGCGACCTCGTTGGTCACGCCGACGGTGTGGCGCAGCGAGATCCGGTTGGACAGCTTGCCGAACGTTGCGGCGGCCTGGTTGGTGCAGTCCAGCCGGATCGGGGCGACGACGCCACCGAGGCCAGTGGACCGGTTGAATGAGTTGATCACGGCGAGGTACAGGTCGTGGGGGTCCTCGCCGCCGACGGTGAGCCCCTGGGGCAGCTTGACCGCCATGTACATCCGGGCGCCGATGGGCTTGCCGTAGGCGCCGACCGCAACGACGGTGGCGCCGCCCTCGTCGACGACAGCCTGGGCAAATTCGGCGGCCTCGGTCGGCTGGACGACGGCGTAGCCGCCGCCGACGACGCCGAGCAGCGTCGGGGGCCGGTCGTCGGGGTAGTGCGCGACGGTGCCGCGCATGTGGTCGAGTCCGCCGATGTAGCCGGTTCCGTCGAGGTTGGGCACGGACACGTCGTTGTGCTTGGCGACGGTGAAGTCGAGGCCGGCGGCCTTCAGCGCGTCGGGGACGGTCATGCCGTCGAGGTTCTCGGCGTAGCGGCCGTCGCCGAGCTTGGACAGGGCGAGGAACGCGGGGATTCGGCTGTTCGTGTCGCGGAGCGAGCTGTCCCCGTCGACGTTGACGACGGTGGTTCCGGCCGTGTCGGTGGTGCCGGCGGCCAGCGGTGCCACGGTCTGAGTGGTCATGAGTGGTGTGTCCCTCCGTCGAGCTGTACCAACCCACTGACTGTAACCCCTTTCCGGGGTACGGCGCAATATGTGACCAGCTCGCAATTCGGGTAATACGGAAACCGCCTCCCCACACTGGGTGGAGAGGCGGTCCGAAGGGGGAAAATCAGCGAACGGAGGCGCGGCCGGCGGCGTACGCACGCCGGGCCAGCTCCCGGTACACCTCGGCCCGGTGGTGGCCCTCGCGCGCGTCGTCGAGGGTGATATCCAGACCATCGGCGGCGATGACGAACTCGGTGAACTCGTCGAGTAGCACGTCCGGGATCTCGCCGGTGTCGGGCTTGCTCGGCAGGTCGACCTCGATACGGATCTTCAGGTGACCGAGGAACAACGCCGTTCCGAGGATGACGCCCGGGGTGCAGCGGCAGCCTCCGCCGTCCCAGCAGGCGTTCCTATCGAACCTGGCACCTTGAACCGCGCGCACGAACTCGCCATACAGCTCCTGGGGGTCGACTGCGGCAGCGAGTTCTCCGACGGCCTCGTTGGCAAGCCTGAGGAAGGCCTGCACGTACCGGTCGTTGAGCTGGTCGTAGAACTGGTCGACTCCGGAATCGACGCCGCGGTCGGACCACATGTCGTTCTTGTGTAGCGCCCGCTCCTCGTCCGCCAGGGCGGCGAGGACCGGGTCGTCAGCCTCGGCCAGTTTCGGGTCGACGAAGACCCGGGTGTGCCGACCGGTGCCGGGCGGGTCGTCGGCCGGGTCGACGAAGAACAGGATGGTCATCCGGTCGGTGTGCAGCCGGTACTGGTTGTGGACGTCGGGGCCGATCAGTGTGGCGGTGTTCGTGGCGGTCATCGTGTCTCCCACGGCTCGTCGTTACACCCAGTGTACCGACTTTCGCGGGTACGACGCATCATAGAAAGTTGGCGCCATCTGCACAGACAGCTACTCCACCACGAAGCTGGGGCAGCCGCAGTTGTCGCATCGACCGTGAGTCTCTTCGTAGGCCCGCAGGGCCCGCCACCCCTCCGTGGTCGGCACGACCCTGTCGTCCCGGTCCTCGCTTTCCACGTACGCCAGAAGATTGCGGCGGAACAGCGAAACGACGGTCCGCCGCAATCTTGCGCTTCTGACTCCGTTCTTCCATCGGTCGGCCGGCGGGGTGGCGTGCAGCAGCATCTCCTTGTACTGCTCGGTGCTCAGCTTTCTGCGACTCATGCCTGTTCCTCCGGGTCGTGCAGCGGGTACCCCATGCAGTCGTTGCAGCGGCCCCACGCCGGGGCCGTCCGTTGGGGAATGTAGTCCAGCTCGCGGGGGCATTCGGAGCACCGGTACCGCGACCGGGCCGCCTTGTTCACCGACTCCCACTTCGCCGGGGTCATCGGCCGCTTCGGGGCGGCCAGGTCGACGCGGTACAGGTAGGCACGGCGCCGACCGCGGGCCTTGAACATGATCTGCGCTACCGGTTCCTGGCGGTTCTTGCGCAGGCCCATCGCGGCAAGCTGGCGGCGGGTGGCCAGCCCGGGCGGCGCGCCGCCGTTCTGGCCCTCGATGCCCCAGATGTAGGTGGGGAGCCCGTCGTGGTTTTCGCCGGTGGGGTCGTAGACCATCCAGATACGCGGGTTGGTCAAGTCGCCGAATGTGTTCCCCATGGGTTCACCACCTGAGTAGGTGTACTCCGGTCACTGGCTGTCGACGTCGTGCTGGGCCACGATCTCGGCGAGGTCCGGGGCGTTGATGGCCCGACGGATCACGTCGCGAACCGCGAGGACCTGGTCGGCGTCGAGGTCGGCCGGGCCGTAGAAGTCGTCACCGGCAAGGGAGAAGCCGTCGGGCAGGTGTCCGTTGATCGCGTCGCGGTAGTCGTCGACGACGCGTTCGAACGCGCCGCTGGCGATCATTTCTTCGACCCACTTCGTTCCGCCGCCCTCGATGAAGCCGGCAACGGTGTCGCGGATGCCGACGACGCCGGTCTCGTAGTTGGACCAGGTTCCGTAGCTCGTGGTGGTTGACATTTGTTCCTCCTGATCGGTGGCGGTTGAGGACTGAACCCTACGCTACTCCGAATTCCGGGTACGGCACAACATGTCGATCTAAACGAAAAGCGCCGCACCGTCACGGTGCGGCGCTTCCTGTACAGGTCAGACCCCGGGACGCCAACCAAGGTCGGCCATCCGAACCACGATCTTCTGGGCCACGTCCCGCATCGTGCGTTCGTCCGCAACGACGTCCTCCAGGATCTGCTCGATCTCGACGGCGGCCACCTCGGCGTAGAACGGGTGGACCGCGGCGATGCCGGTCAGGGGGCGGCCGGTTTCCGGGTCGAGGTTCTCGACGCAGGCGAGCCGGGCCGCGTGGGCGTAATGCTTGGCCTCGTCGGGATCCCAGCCGGCGGCCTTCAGCTCGCTGAATACCTTCACTGAGTACTGGAACGGCTGACGGGATGGATCGACGTCGAGATAGGCGCGCAGAGCGCGGTAGACGGGGAGGAACTTGTCCAGGTCGACCTCCCCGGACGACTGGTATCCACCCAGTGCGGGGAGGCGGTGGTTGTTGCTGAACGACACGGTGGCGGTCATGGCGGGCATCCTGTCGAGGTTGAGTGGCGGTGTGCGGGGTGGCAGGCTGTCCTGACGGCCATCCTCACCGGTCGCTCCGTTACGCGTCTGTGGCAGTCGTCTGCGGCGGTCTTTTGGGGACGTCCGATTGGGTAGACGACAGGGCCGGCCTCAGTCCCTCTGAGGCCGGCCCTGTCGCCTTTCCCGATCGTGGTTACCGGCCACCCCGGTACCTACCGAATGTACGCCGTTTCCGGGGTACGACGCAATACCCTAGTTTTCCCACCAGGCCAGCGACGACCGCGGCAGCTCCTCATCGTCGCCATGCGTCGCCGCGTCGTACCGCAGTACCGCGGCGACTGCCGCTTCCCGCTCATCGGTCGTCATCTTCTTCGTAATCCACTGCCAGTTCCCTTCGAGCCACACGGTGAACATCGCGTGGTCCAGGTCCGAAGCGGTCACCCGCCGGCGCCGCCACGCCGCGAGCAGCTTCGCCGCGTCGTGCCGCGCGACCCAGGCGAGCCCGACCGCGTGCACGAGCGACGACCCGAGCACGATGTACCAGACCGGGTCGATCATCGGCTTAGGCATCGGGGTGCCCTGCGGTCACGATGGTCAGGTCGAACTCGCCGTCACCGAGCCACGTCGGCCGGATCGCGTACCGGCCGGCGATCAGGGGAACCTCGTTGAGGCTGCCGTTCGGGTCGCGGATGGTCATGTCGACGGCCAGGTCCGGGAGCTGGTCATCGACCAGTTGGGAGGTGTAGACGCACACGACCGGGTCGGCCCGCACCCCCCAGTCGTCGTCGATGCCCTGGTGCTCGACGCCGTGGGACGTGAACACGATGGCGCTCTCCCGCTCCGGTGCGGTGTGGCACGGCAGGTCCGGCGGGCACTGGACCCACAGGGCGCACGACTCCACCGGGCCGTGATGCTCGATGTGGTACGACCGCCCGTCGATCCCCTGGTCGTCGATCTCCCCGGTGACGACCAGGGCGTGGATCTGGCTCATGTGGTGGCCTTCCTCGGGTCGGTCCATTCCGGGACGGGCCGGTACGCCATCGCCGGCCACTGGTCCGATTCGGCCCCGTCGAGGAGCCGGCCCCCGGATGTCGGCCGCAGGCCGCCCTGCTGTTTGTAATAGAACGGCACCCCGAACAGGGCGCACTGGTCGCGCAGGGCACGGACGTGGTCCAGGTCTACGGGTCGGTGGTTCGGGCCGGACTCGCCGCCGGCGATGACCCACAACTTGTCGTGGCCGGGGCCGTCGAGCCACCGGGTCAGGTCGACCGGGCCAAGGAGCGGCTCGGCCGAGACGAACACGCACGCGACGTGGTCGACGATCCGTTCCAGGTGCGGCATGCGCAGGTCGGCCCGCTGCTGGTCTTCGACGGACACGCCGACGGCAATGTTCGGCAGGGGCCAGCCGGGGAACGGCCGGTCCGGGAACATGCGCTTCCAGTTGACGACGACCAGCTCCCGGAACGCGTCCGAGGTCAGCAGGGAAGCCATGCGGCCGTGGCGTTTGGTCAGGTCGATCCAGTTGTGCCACGGGGTGGCGGCGGCGATCGCGAAGTGGTGCGCGATGTGCCCGTCGGGGACCTTCGCGTGGAACGTGTCGGACATCGAGTTGTGGAACCACGTGGTCCGGCGCCGCTTGGCCAGGGCCTCGTTGAGGACCTGTGGGTGCAGCTTGATCAGGCCGGTGAACTTGCCGTCGACGGCGACGCCGGCGTACTTGTCCAGGCGGGTCAGCCGGGGCATCGACGACGCCAGCGCGCTGTAGCAGTTGTCGCAGCCGGGGGAGACCGGGTCGCAGCCGGTGACGGACACGATCGTTTCGCCGCGGGTGCCGGGCATATGTGTCCACCCGATGCCGGTGCCGTGCTTGCCTTCGAACGGTTCCGGCGGGACGGCGGGCTGCCCGAACAGCGTCTCCACGTCGGCAAACCGGCCCTCGGCGTAGGCACGGTGCCCGCACCGTCCGCAGTAGGCGGTTCCAGGCTCGTTGTACCGCGGCTCCACCGGGTCCAGGAAGATACCGACGTACTCGGCTGCCCGGTCACAGCCCTCGAACTCGCACGCGTCGGGCGCCTCGACCGTGTCGAGGAGGATGCCCAGGCCTGCGGCTTCCACCGACTTGCGGTAGGCGGCCTCGTTCTCGAACGCGATCTCGGCCAGGCGGCCGACGGTGATCGTCGGCTGCCCGTCGATGGTGATGATCTCGTCCGGGTCGAACTCGTCGCGGCTCACCGGGTACGCCCCTTGATCCGGTCCATAGACAGGTCGGCGGCGGCCAGGTACCGGTTCTGCGCGGCCGGGTCGTCGCGGAGGTCGTCGAGCACGTCGTGGATCTTCTCGATGGTCCAGGAGCGGTCGTCGCGCGGGTGGTTGCGAATGGTGCCCGGCCCGTCGTGCTCGTGCGCGTGCGCATCGAGGACCGCGTGGTCGGCCAGCTCGGCGGCGTTGATCAGGCAGTGTCGGGCCAGTAGGTGTAGGCGCAGGTCGTCGCATACGACCGTGTGCGGCGCCCGCTCCAGGTGCTCGCGCAGCGGGCGGTAGAACTGCTCCGGCGGGTAGCCCTCGTCGGCGAGTTTCGCGATCGCGTTGCGGACCTCGTCCTCCGACCAGCTCCGGTCGTCGGCCGGGTGCGGGTACAGCATGTCGACCCGGCGGTGCATCTCGTCGTGCAGGACGACCGCTTCGCCGTCGCCGGCACCGAGCGCGATCGGGTACCCGTGCGCCGCCGCAAGGTGCAGGCGCAGGCCGTCGCGGGCCGGGGTCTGCCTCTCGCTGTCGCGCAGCGACTCGGTGATCTCCGGCGCGGTCGGGGTCGGGGTCCAGCCGAACGCGGCGCGCAACGCGGCGAGCGCAGACAGGCCAGCGCCGACGGCGGCGTTCGGGAACGCCAGGTGCTCCTCGGTGCTGGAGCGGAACGCCCGCCGCCAGCTCGTGAACGCGCGGCCGACAGAGCCGGCGATCTCTTCAGTCTCGACGTCGAGGCAGTCGGCGTCGCAGATCCGGCCGCCGCGCGAGTACGCCTCGGCGGCGGCGTCGAGCATCGGCTGGATGACCTCGCCGGCACGCCGGCGCCACTCGGCCTTGTTCCACTCTTCGAGGTGCTCGAACGATCTGCCGCTGTTTCCGCGGGCGACCGCGTGGATCCGCGCGGCGACCTCTTCGACGATGGGGTTGATCTCGGACATGGTGGTCCTTCCGTTGGGGAACGGTCTTGGTACTCAGTCGCGCTGGTAGCCGAGGTCCATCTCTGCAACCAGGGCGTTGAACTCGTTGCGGTGCCGGGTGGCCAGGCGGGCCATGGCCCACAGCTCCCGGCACATGCGTTCGGCGTCCCGGCCGGCGGGGAAGTATCCGAACTGGTCGAGGTGGCGCCACAGGCGCCGGATGGGGTTGCGGTCCCACGACGGGTAGTGGGCGGCCTTGTCCCAGCAGGTCTTGCAGATGTTCGGCCGCCGAACCAGCGCGGGGATTTTCATCTTGGCCCGCTGGTAGCTCCTGACCAGCGCGGTGTACTCGGTGGCGGCCTCGTGGAACTCGGCGTATGTGATCGTGTCGCCGGGGACGTTGGCCAGGTCCCGTCCGCATTCGGTGTGTTCGGGCAGGTCGGTCCGCCAGGGCAGCACTGCGCGGATGACGTGGGCTACGGGCACTACTACTGCTCCCACGCCGTCCGGAACGCGGCGGCCAGTCCGGGCGCCGCGTCTTGTCCAATTTCGACGGACCCGTCGTCTTCGTCGAAGATCTCTGCGCGCAGTTCGTAGCCGATCTCGATGAACCGGCACACGCTGACGCCGAGGAATCCCATGGCGTCCCGCCTGTTGACCTGCCGGCTCTTTGCCTCCGTCAGGATCAGCGACACTCCGGTCAGGAACTCCCGGACGAACGCGTTGTCGGCCCGGTCGACGCGAGGCCACGTGTCGTGCATGTGGTGGTCAACGAGGTTGACATCCGGGTGGTTCTTCGGGGACAGCCGCATCTGCGGCAGCCCGCCGGCGCCTTCCAGCTCGGGGAACAGCGAGAACACGAACCCGTCGAGTCGCTCGGGAAGCGGGTCCATGTGCTCACAGCCGGGCGGCATCGGGCCCAGCCAGGTGTTGGCCGTGTGGACAAGCTGGTCGACTACGTCCTGCTGGTCTTCGTTGGTCGTGGCGGTCATGCGGCAGCCTCCATGGGGAGTCGGCGGATCGTCAGGACGACGATTCCCTTGATCGGGTTGTTACGGCCGAGGGGTTCACCGATGGTCGCGTTCGTCCGGACCAGGCACCGCGGTGTGTCGTCGGGGATGATCTCGCGGCCGGGTTCGTAGACGATGCCGTAGTTCTTCGTCGTCGCCTTGCTGCGGTACAGGCGTTTCCCGCCGAGGGCGTCGATGATCGGCTTGAGGGTCGGCTCGAAGTTGCCGGTGTCGCGGTGGGCCCGGTCGGGGAAGCGCATCTCGATCTGCAACTCGATGCGGCCCAGGTGGCGTGGGACCTTCGCTTCCAGGAGCGCGACGTATGCGGCGGTGCGCCAGTCCTTGCGGGCCTGGTCCCAGTCGACCTTGCCGAGGACCGCCGGTGGCGGGTCGCCGCGGCGGCCCCTGCTGCGTACCCCGCTGGGGAGCCGGTTCAGTGACTGCCAGCCGACCGGGAAGCCTTCGAACTTGCCTTCCGAGAACACCGGCATGCGCACTTCGACCCGCCACACCCCTTCGGTGGCGGGGCCCGGCTCCCCAGCGGGGCCGGTCACGGCAGCAGCCAGTCGTAGAACGCGACGGTTGCGGCCCAGGCTGCGTCGAGGCTCGCCGCGAGGATGAACATGGCGGTGCGGACCTCGCCCTCGGGGAGGAAGACGGGGACCTGCTTCTTGTTCCGGTCGGTGAGGTAGACGAAGTAGTAGTAGCCGTTCGGGTCGGACGGCCACCGGGTGTCGGGGCCGAGTTCCTCGCGCACGTTGTCGACGGACTCCGGGCTGGACATGTCCAGCGGGTACCGGTAGGTCAGGACGTCGGGGAACCGGTCTTCGACCAGCATGAGCATCTGGATGGACTGGTCACGCATCGGCTGGGTCGGGTCGACCAGCGGCTCATCGGGGTGGTGCTCGGCGTCCATCGGCGGCTCCTGTGCAGGTGAGGGGGGTAAAGAACGGTCTATGCAACCGTACCCGTACCCCCGCTACCACACAAGCCTGACGGGCCGCGCCTCAGGCTGTGATCTTGTCCTTTTTGGCCGGTGGGGGCGTCGGCTCGGGCTCCGGGTCGTCATCCCCCTCGTCCCCGTCGTCCCCGCCGCCTGCGCACAGCGGGCACCACGGCTGGAGCCGACCGTGGACCTCGGACACCCTCACGTTCCAGATCTGGAGCACCACCATGATCCCGAAGGGAACGATCGCGATTACTGCTGCCAACGGGACATCGTTGTCGCGGGCCCAAGCGCCGACGAAGACGCCGACCAGCATGAGCACCATCGACCCGGCCAGGGCCGACATTCTGCGCATGGGGGAGTGGAACGCGCGCAGGGTCCTCGCATGGTGGGTGATCTGCCCCTCCGGGTCGAGAAGAGGGGCCCGGTCCACGTCGAGAACGCACAGGTTGCGTCGGTGGACACGCCTGTCGCACTCGCTGGCGACGATGCTGAACGCCATCGTTGCGGCGACCAGGACCGTCAGAATCCAGGCCGCCCGGCCGGGTTCGATGAGGGTCACGATGGTGAACGCCACCGCCATCGTGGCGAAGGTTGCCATGTCGATCCGGGCCGCGTGGTGGCCGAGCCACATCGCGGCGCGGTGCCGGCGCCCGCGGCCGGCGGGTTCCGTTGTGGTCATCGGGGTCCCTTCCCTGGGTGGCGATCGATCCCCATGACCGTAACCCGTACCCCGTAAACCGCACAACCTAAGGATTGGTCGGGTACCACGGTGGGCCCAGCTCGGGCCACGCAATCTCCCCACCGCACCAGCCGCGGGCGTCCAGGTCGACCCGGTACGTAATCCGGGTACACAGCACGCAGGTCGCCGTGAACGGCGCCGCCCACGGGTCCGGCACCTGGGTCAGGTGGGCGCGTTCCGGACACGGCGAACCGCGGAGCCCGTCGCCCCGGCCGGCCGGGCGACGAAATCCGTGCTCGGCCACGAGGTGCGCCGGTTTCGGGTCCGGCATTACCCGTGCGCCGCCGGCAAGCGCCGCCTCGGTCCCGGTGGCGATGACCTCGGCGCCGAAGACAGCCTTCAGCAGTGCCACCTCCGGGCCGGCACAGTCGTGCTCGCGGAGCCGGACCCCGTTGCCGGTCGTCGGCGGGTCCTCACCCGGTGCGGGCTTCACCACGGTCCACGCCTGCCGGTACTTCGCGATCCACCAGCCGCCGTACGGGTCCCGGACGGCCTTCCCGTCCGGGCCGGCGTCGAAGACCACCGGGTTTCCGTCCCGGTCGACGACCTTCGTCGTCGCGCCGTCACACGTCGGGCAGGTCGTGATCACCGTCAGGGTCGGGCGGGCGGGCTGGACACTGTCCGGTGTCCGCTGCCGTTCGGCGGTCACGAGCGAACACCCCCAGCAAGCCGCTCCCGGACCCGCTCTCGGACCTTCGCCGGGATGAACGCCAACCCTCTGGGGTCGATCTCTGATACCCCGTCCGGCCCCTCAGAAGCCTCAGGAGCGCCGTTTGGCCCGTCCTGGGTACACAACCGACACCCCGCACTCTCGGGGAACCTGACGTGGTGCCTGTCGCACCAGACCTTAGGCTCGGCTGGCGCCGGCTCGGAACGGTGCACCAACCGGGCCGCCTCGGCCCACCAGCCGCCCTCCTCATTCAGCCTGCCCGGCACCCGGGTCTGCGGGTCAGCAGCAACGAGACGGACCGCGGCAAGCACGATCTGCGGATCACGGCCATCGGCCAACGCTTCCCGGACCGCCTCGACAACACGACGCTTCGACCACTCCGGCCGGCCAGCAGCAACCTGGCCGACGACCGTGGCCACCTGATCTTCGAACTCCGGTTGGTCCGCCGCCCCCGCCGTCTCGTCGACGTCGGATCTGTCGGCAATCGTCGTGGGGGGGGAGGGGGGTTCTTTTACATCGGTTCTTTCATCCTTATATACATCGCCCCCATCACCGGGCCCCGGGTGACCAGGCCCCGGTTTCGGGGGCATGGTGTGACCTGCGGGTTCTTCCGCCACGTTCGAAGTCCCCCGATTCCGGGGCATGGTGTGACCTGCGGCTTTGCCCTCCTCAGGCCTCGGCGAGGTGGCGCCCTTGGCGCCGACTTTCGGCGGGGGAGGCGTCCGCTTGGCGGGTGCCGGCCGTGGCTTACGTTCCTGGAGCCGGTCCCGTTCTTCCTGGGGAAGGGGCTCCATGAGGAACTCGAACGTCCACACGAACGACCCGGAGTCCGGCTGGCCCGGCGGGATGATCGTCCTGTACAGGGACAGGAAGCCGTGCTGGCGCAGCTCCCGGCGGAGCGCCTCGTGCCGGTTGCGTCCAAGCTCGGGAATCCACTCCCTCATCTCGTCCAGGGTGGTCTCGTGATCCCCGCATGACAGGCCGGCGGCCAGCAGGAGGCGGCCGAAGCTGGACAGCACGGAGTACACGCCTTCTCCACGGAGGAGGGCGTTGGGGGTGATCATGAAGTTGCGGTCGATGTTGCTGGTCCGCTTTGTGCGGAGTCGAACGCCGTTGCCGCGCTTGGCCACGCGGTCGCCAGTAGAAGGCATCGCTGCCTTAACCCTTCTGGCCCCGACACGCGCAGTGCTCCAGCAGCGAGCGATGCACCTTGCCCGCGCGATTTTCCGCTACACTTGCTGTTGCACTTGCCCGTGCGGGGCCTTCTTTTTTGACTTGTGTGTGTTGCGAACCCGACTACATGGTCTTAGGCCTCTTGAGTGGCCCTTTGTGGCTAGCTCCCGGCCCCTACCTCAACGAGGTGGGGGCCGGTTTGTTTTCAGATCAACTGTCCGGTTGCGAACACGGACAGCCGGTCACATACGTTACTGCTTCACCCGTCGTTCAGGTGCCTGTTGTGCGATCGTGTCGCAAGGTCAAGCTGGGGAGATGAGGATGCGTCCGCTGGTCGGCTTCTTCGGCAGCTCCCGCCCGGCGGCGGCGTAGTCCTCCTGGACCTGCTCCTGGTCCAGGACCAGGCCAGGCTTCCCGACCCGGTATTTCCACTTCCCATACTGCCCGGCCGGCACCGCTTCGAGGATGGCCTTGGCAAACGCCTTGTCCAGCTTCGCCGCAGACTCACGGCTGGTCGCAGCGGCGTACATGGCGAGGGCAAACTCGATCCCCGGGTCCGTCGCCGCGATAGACCGTTGCGCCCCGACCTCGCCGGGTACGGCGTCATCACCCCAGCAGCGACGCAGCCACGGGCACCGGTTACAGGCGTACGACAGGCCCGGGCCCCGAGCCTCCCGCGGGGCCTCGTCCGGGTCCCGCGCGAACAGGGTCAGCTTTTCGACCCGGTCGATGACCGCGAGCGCGCGCGCGTTGGTGAACCGTTCGACCCGGATCTCGACCTCGCCGGTGGCGCGGTCCATGTACAGCCACGCGACCCACCGGACCGGGTTCCCGGACTGGTGTTCGGCCAGGGCGTACCCGTACACCTGGGCCTCGTGTTCGGTGTACGCGCCGAAGCGGCGAACACCGTGGAGGCGGTGTTCGCGGACCGTTTTCAAATCCAGGACCAGCCCGTTCCACACCATGTCCAACGTGCCGTTGATCGTGATGCCGGCGGCGCGGAGCTGGACCGGCTTCTCCACCTCGGCGCCAGCACCGACCAACTCGGCGAGAGCGGGCAGGAACCAGGCGTGGATGACGTCACCGAGCATCGCCTGCCGGGCCTCTTCCTCCGGCGGCACGTCCGACGCGGGTGTACCCGCGAGGGAGTACGCGCACGCCCGGGTGCAGCCGCCGAGCCCGGACATGGTCAGCCGGGTCGGGTCGCGGCCCTCCTGCCGGCGGCGGGTCTCGTCAGCAAACACGCGCCCGGTCAGGTCCCGGATCAGGGCGGCGACCTGGCCGGCGGTGTCCGCCGGCGCCACGGCCGGGTCGGTCACCGCCGCTGTCACGGCGCGTCCAGATAACGGTCGCTGACCTGGGCGGCGACGTCGGGGGGCAGGGTCCACGGGACGGACAGGGAACCGGTGACCGGGCCGACCGGGTAGACGAGCGGGACGATGTCTTCGAGCACGATGTGCCACGCCGGGACGCCGGCGTCCTTGCCTCCGGCGGTGATGTAGTCCCGGTCCCCCCACGGCTGGCAGCAGTGGCCTTCGCCGGTGTCGACCCGCCGGTGGCAGTCAGCAATCCGGGCTACGGCGACTACCTTGCGGAACAGGCGCGAGAAACTGGTCGCGTCGATCGGTGGCCGCTGCGACCACGTCTTGCCCCACCACCAGGCCCGGATCCGGTCGTCGTTGCCGCCTTCCTTCGACCAGGTCGCCGCGGCGTGGACGCCGACGCGGCGGCCGATGTACTTCTCCGGGATCGGCCGGCCCCGGTTCTCGACCGTCTTCCGGTCGGCACGGATTGCCGCGGCCCACGGCAGCCGAACCGTGAATGCGATGGAAACGACCGGCTCGGTCACTGCCCCTCCACCGGGGTCAGGGTCCGGCACTGCTCCGGGTCGTGGCCGTCGCCGGCGATCAGCCGCGCGGCCGGGCAGCCACACCCGGCGTCGCCCTCACCGGCGGGCGCGTCGAGAACCTCCGCGGCGGCCGTCCGGGCGGCGGACCCGGCAGCAGCGCCGGGAACGGCCATCGGGCCGACCGGGTCGGTTGTCATGGCCCTGTCAGCGGCGTCGAGAGACCTTTCGATCTCCCGGGCGGTGGCGGCCAGCCACAACGAATTGAGCCGCTCGGCAACGGTCTGCCCGTTTCCGGCGTACTTGTCGGCCAGCCCGACCCGCTTCGACGCGGCCAGCTTCTTCAGTTCCTGGATCGTGGCAGCGGCCGTGGCATCGGTGATCTGGGCCAGGAAGTCGACGACGTCGGGTTCGGGTTTGCGGTCGTTGTCGACGGGCTCGGCGGCGCTGATCTCGCGCAACTCGTCCAGGGTGTAGCCGAACCCGAGGATCAGGTCGGGGGCGAACCGGCGGGCGCCTCGGGACAGGCACCGGGCGAACAGCATGTCCCGGGGGTACGCCTGCCACGTGTGGGACCCGGCGATCCCGGCCGCGATCGCCTCGGTGATTTTCCAGTCGACGGTGCCGCCGGTGAGGCCGTCGGCGCGTTCGAACGTCATCGAGCAGACCTGGGTGCCGCCGAACTCCATCGTGTAGCCGACCCCGCCGCGCAGCAGCAGGGCGCCCATGAGTTGGGCGGTCATGGCGCCCTTGCCGAGAGTCTCGTCCCAGACGAGGTTGTGCAGGGCGGTCGTCACCGGGACGTTCAACGCCTGCGCGTGGAAGAACATCGAGAAGATGTCCGCCGGCCGTTTGCGGTAGACGACCGGGAGGGTGGCGACGGCCTCGGCGAGGAACTCCGCCATCTCTTTCTTCTCGGCGAACGTTGTCGGGCCGTCGTAGCCAGCCATGCTGATCGTGGGCGGTTGTGGTGCAGCGAGCACGGACACGAACTTCTCCCTTACGGGGTGGAAGATGACGTTGGTCCGGGTGCGCTGGTACCGTACTTACGCGGCGCCGTGCCCCCGGTGGGGTGTCGTGTGTGTTCCATCGAGGTCCCGCGTCAGCCGCTTAGGGATGTCCAGTCTCGGTCCCGGTCGGCGCGGGCCTCACCTTTTCACTCGTCGGTCTCCTGCTTCTTACCCTTACGCGGCGTACCGGGGACGTGCTGCTTCGACCGGGTCGTCCGGTCGCTCCGCGGCCGGCCGGACCGGTTCCGCAGCTTGATCAGCTCCCCGGTTTCGCGGTTGAGCAGGTTCAGCCCACGCCGCTCGGCCCAGTAGATGACCTCACCGCGGAACCACAGGTACACCGGCTTGCCGTAGATCCACTGCTGGACGCGGGCCGGTGGCGGGTACACGCTCGGGTGTGGCCACTGCCGCTGCGGCAGCCGGACGCCACCGGCTGTCTTGCGGCCACCACGTGCCTGGGAGATCCGGTGTGCGGACACCCCCAGCAGTTCGGTGCCGTCGCTGATCGTGATGAGGGTCTTGTCGAGGTACGCCGCCTTCCGGCGTTCGTCCATGTGCCGGTCGGCGCGGATCCGTCGCCGGTGGACCTTCCACCGGGCGTCGGCCTCCGCGGCGACCCGGACGGCAAGAGCCTCGCGTGCCTGCTCCGCGTCGACGGCTGTGATGTACTCGAACTGCTCGTCTGCGGAGGCCACGTCCACGTCCTCCTTCACTGCTGTCGCTGCCACGTAGTTCTCCAGGGGTAGGGGGGCCTGATCTTGGCCCTGAGTGTAACCCGTACCCCGGTATCGGCACAAGATTGACTAGAGGCTCTAGGCAGCCACGGCGAGGCCACCCCTGCGGAGCAGGGTGCGCCGCTCCTGTTCGGTCTTGCCGCCCCAGATCCCGTGCGGTTCCTGCGTTTCCAGCGCGAATTCCAGGCATTCTGTCCGTACCGGGCAGCGGTTGCACACCCGGACCGCGCCCTTGGTCGGGCTGCCCTTCTCCGGGTACCAAGCCTCCGGATCGGCCTGCTGACACTGGGCCAGGTCCTGCCACGCCGGGGTGTCCCCGATCAGGTCCTTCAGGGCAAAATTCCTTCTCATGCGCGTGCTCCATCCATCGGTGGAGGGTCCAGTACCTCCACCCACTACGGTACGTCGAAAAAGGGTAAGGACACAATACGGGCCGGGGACCGTCCCACCTGCTTGGTGGACGATCCCCGGCCCGAATGGTCGGACGTAGTGTCGTACCCCGCTCCTACTCTGGGCGGGTTGCCTCGGCAACCTTCGCAGCGATCTCGTCCGGCGACAGCATCATCCGCACGATCCGGTCGGCAACCTCGGTCGGCAAGATGATCAGATCCTCGGACCGGACCATCTCAACCAGAGCCTCCGCAACGTGTCTCGCGCATGGACGCAACCCCCGCGAAGGCCAGGAGTACGTTTCGCAGTCCCTGCACTCGTCGACCGGGCGGACCTGGGCAATGATCGCCGCGATCGCCTCGGTCGGACCCGGCCCGAGCAGACTCGGCCGGACCTGCTCGTTCAGGGAGTACGGCTGCCGCGCGATGTGGTCCTCGTCGACGACGGTCCACTCGCTCGGAATAAGCGGCAGGTGCGGGTCCAGAAGAGACTGGAGGGCGCCGTCGCGGACGGCGCCCTCGTAGTCTGCTGCCGGAACCTCGATGTCCAGCTCCCCGTGTTCGATCAGCCGAAGCTTCACGGTCTTTGCGTCGGTCACGCCTTCGTCTCTACCTTCGTCTCGATGGTCATACGGGGAAGACCGGCAACCAGACCCTGGGCCTCCCGCATCCGCAGCATCGCCTCTACGGGGTGTTCCCCGTACTCGCCGGCCACGGTGTCAGCGCAGTACCGCAGGCCGTAGGTGCCGATGGTCGACTTGACGGTTTCCATCACCTCGCTCTTAGGCGGCATGCATCCGCAGGTCAGCGAAGCGGTGAAGAGCGCGTAGGCGTACTCGCAGCTCGTCAGCGGGCCGGCGGTGAAGGGTCCATGGGCGGTGGGAGCGAACGTGGCGGTCATGGCGGCTGTCCCATCTGGTCGGGGGAGTCCAGTTATCCCCATGTCCACAAGGTACGCCTTTCCGGGGTACGACACAAGACACGGTTGTCAAGTCCTCGTACATGCAACGAGCGCCCGAGCCGTACGGCTCGGGCGCTCGCGCAACTATGCCTGCTCAGCTACCGTCGTCGGGAGGCTCGATCAAGGCCCACACCTTGTGATGGATCCCCCGGCCGTTCAGAAGGTCCACCAGCAGGCCGGCGTACTTGCTGCCGGCCGTCCGTGCCCAGAACCGCGCTATCTCGTCGGGGCTGATTGCCGGCGGGTTCGGCCGAACCTTCCCCGGCCAGCACGCCTGGCACGCCGCATCGAACTCGGCCGTGATCTCGTGTCGGACCGCACTTTCCCGGCCCTGGAGGGCGTTGATCGCTGCCGTCAGCCGATCGTGGCACATCGTCGGCAGTAGCTCGTACAGCAGCGAGAACGACTTGCCGTCAGCACCGTGGCGCCACACCGCGTGCGTGCTCATCCCGTGGGATCGCCACTGCTTGTACGCGTCGACCCGGTACTGGTGACGCCGGACCAACTTGGTCATGCCGGTGTAGGTATCGGTCGGTTCGACCACGGTCGACAGCAGGTCTCGGATCCACTCCGGCTGAAGGGCCCGTCGCGCCGAGACCATCCCGGTGGCCACCGCGCGGCCTACCGTGCCGTCGCTCTTCACCCGGTACCCGCGGATGGTTCCAGACCCGACGGCGAGCACGCCGTTGAGCCACACCAGCTCCACCTCGAACGGCTCGGCCAGGTTTCCCAGCAGCCGCATCGGCTCCGCACCGGCCACCTGGAGTGTCAGGCGCGTCTCGCGCCGCAACCCGGTCGGGGTAGTAACGACCTTGCTCATGCCGGCGCAGCCTGACCGACGCCCGGTTCGGGTGTCTTGTTGAACAGCGTGGACAGCCAGGTCGGGCCGATGAACAGGTCAACCCGATCGGTTACCACCTTGCGGGGCGTTCCGTCCCTTCGCATGACCCATCCCCGGACAGTGACGATGGGGGACATGGCCCCGTCGTTCCAGGTCAGTTCGACCTCGAAGGGGACGGCCTGCTTCCATCCCAGCTCCATGCGCGGGGCACCGGTAACGCTGAACGTTGATCTGGTGGTACGGACCGTTCGGGCCAGAGACTTGTCGATCATGTGGCGGTCCTTCTGAGGAGGTTGGGGGCGTCCGGGTCTGTGGGTCAGTCGTCGTCGCAGTCGCTGCTACCCGACGTGCCCTTCTTGCCGCTCTTCTTGCCGGACTTCCCGCCCTTGCCACCCTTGCTGCCGCCGCCCTTACTTCCTCCACCGCTTCCACCGCCGGGCTTGGCCAGAACCTGCACCGTCGACGCCGCTAGGGCGTCGGTGTCGCAGTCGTCATCGCTGCCAAAGTTGCAGGCCGAGAGCGCTGAGCCGGCCAGGAGAGCGGAAAAGGCAACGGTGGCGACGCGGCGCGCAGCCCGCGGATTCGTCTTGAACATCATGGTCCTCGTTTCGTTGGGGGGAACGGAGCTTGGCTCATCTGAATGTAGCGGTTAGTGGGGTACGGCACAACCTAGAGTTCCCCAGGGGTCAGGGTGGTCATCGTAGATCGGCACCGTCGGGTTCAACAGAACCCGACGCCCCGAGGCCAGCACCAGCGGATACGCCTGCACCGGAACCGGGACGCCGTCCTCGTCGTAGATGTGCCGCACCCACAACCCGCGGGCCTCGGCCAGGTCGGGAAAGTCCGGGCCGCGGGGATCCGACGGCCGCGACTCCACCCACTGGTGGCAACGAGCGTGCAGCAGCAGCAGGTTCGCGAGACTGTTCGCCTCCTCCAACGACGTTCCCCCCATGCCCTGGGCACGCCGGTGCTGGACCTCCACCAGGTCGTCACTGAGGCCCCACGTACTGACCCCGCAACACTCGCACCGGTGTCCCGACCGGACGGCAAGGTTGTGCCGGACGATCCGCCACTCCTCCCTCGTCAGGTGGTTATCCGGCCGCTTCGCCTTGATCGATGACCACTTCACTGGTGGACCCGCCGGGGCATATCGGTGCCGGCGTCGATCCAGCAGCACCCGCAGCACGTCTGGTCCTCGTAGCCGCGCGCGCAGCCCACGACCAGGTCGGCCGGTTCGTCGCAGCGCCAGTCGACCTCGTGTGCGCACCGCACAGGTTCTGGAGTTGGGCAGCCCTCATGCTTGCAGTCGGAGCGCCGGGCCGGCGCGGTCAGGCACTCCAGGCAGAAGTCGACGTGGTGCCATTCGCCACGGACATAGCCGAGCAGGCCACCGCACAGACAGATCGTCTGTGCTCCGCTGGCGTGGCAGCGGGGCAGCGGATAGGTCGACGCCGGCGGCACGAAGCCAGGGCGGACGAGGACGAGGTGTGCCATCGGTGTGCTCCATCGAGAAGGCCGCCCGGCCGAGGTCCAGTTCCCGGCCGGGCGGCGGCTTTTGTCCTATGCGGGCGCGGCGAACAGCTCGGGCCGGTTGTCGGCGAGCCAGGTCAGAAGTCCGCGGGCGTGGTCGTGGGTGGAGATCGTGCTGCCGTCGTCGTAGGTGATGACGTCCTCGATCCGGCTGAGGGCGATCCATGCCTGGGTGCGCAGGGCCGCGTAGACGACCGGGTTGTCGACGTTGGCACGGGCGTTGCGCAGGTAGGCGTCGACCAGGCCGGTGTCCCAGTGGGTCGGGACGTGGATCGTCGACCAGCCGAAGGGGCCGCGGACGAACTCCCATTCCCCATCGGGGGAGTAGTGGGGGCGGCGGCTTCCGATGTGGCGGGTAGCGAGCGGCATGTCGGATGTCCTCTCACCTTGACTAACCCATATAGTAGGCCGTACCCAAGGTACGCCACAATATATGCAGTGGCCGGATCGGCAGGTTGGCATCTTGCGTCGAACCGGGGTTACGGCATACTGTGGGGTGACCGGGGAGACTGGCCCTGGTCAGCACAGATGGAGCACACATGCCGAACACAGTAGGTCTCATGGAATCCAACCTCAGCCGCGCCGCCGATAGCGCCGAGCGCACCGTGCCGGCTGCCCAGGCCGCCCTCGAAAGCGGCCGTCTCCCGAACGTTCTGGCCGCGACTGCCCGGCTCCGGGTCCAGCACCCGAACGTCTGCGTCCGCGACCTGGCGCAGATGGCGGGCATTTCCAAGGACACCTTCACGGGCCGACTGCGCCGCGTCGTCGCGGTGGGTCGACAGGCCATGCACACCTCAGCCGATCAGGAGGCCCGCCGCCGTCTCGGCTGGAGCGAACTGTCGGCCCGGGTCATGGGCGGATACCTGACCCTGCCGACAACGGGAACGTTGCGGGCCGTGACCAACCCCGGCCTGCGGATCATCGCCGCGACCAACATCCTGAATGCCATTGCGTCCCTAACGGACCGGTACCGGGGCGTCCTCGACGATGCCGCCGTCGAGATGTACCGCGCGAGGATCAATGAATCGTCGCGTGACACCAGGAAGGGCGACGTGATCGCGGCGGTCGCGGCCCGGTCGCGGTTCATCGAACCGGCAGCGCTGGCGCGCCGTGTCGCCGAAGACCGGGGACGGGAGTACCGGCGCGGCAGGTATCAGCACGCAGCCTGAATGAGTCGGGGCGGCGTCTCCGCCGCCCCGCCAAGTGCCGTTCCCCAAAACGAGCCTGGGTTTCCGTAAGGATCCCATGACCGGCCACGAGGGCCTCACTACAGGAAAGGTTACCGCCATGAGCGATCTCGAAACAGCCGAGGTACCCGACCGGCAGCTCGTATCTCGGTGCGGCTGCATCGGACTGTTCGCCTACGAGTACGTCAGGCCGGCCGTGATCGCGATCGTCATCCAGGTTCCGTGCCCCGCCGGGCACCCGACCCGGGTCCGTCCCGGGGTCATCGAACGGTTCCTGCCCAACCTGCTCAGCCCCTACCAGCCCGCCACCTGAAAGGACCACCACCCATGAGCTACCTGATCGCCGGTGACGAGTACCGCGCCATCGACAGCGAGGTCTGGCGCAGCGGCACGTTCACCGTCACCGAGGAGCACCTGACGCTGCTCCGTCGGGCTTACGTCCGGTGGGACGACTGCGAGTTCGGCGCCCCGGCCATCGACCCGAAGCGCCCCTACGGCAACAGCGGCGTCGAGCGGGACATTGCCGAGATCCTCAACGAGCCGGAGTGGCAGTCCGCCGTTGCCGAGGACGAGCGCCACGACGACGAAGCGGCCCGGGACTACTACCTGTCCCGGAACCGGGACCGGCTCGTGCGCCTGCACGCCGAGACCGGGGTAGCGCTCCAGATCGTCCTGGCCACCGGCCAGTTCGCTGCCGGCTACTACCGGCGCGCGAAGCTCGGCAGCTCCTCCTGGGAGCGCGTGGACACCAGCGCCTGGCCTCCCGCCTAACCCCTGCCCTTCAGGTCGACCGCCACGCACAGAACGGACCGCCACCATGCCCGTCACACCTACGAAGAATCGGACCTGCAACACCTACGGCAAGCCCAAGGACCGGTTCGACACCAAAGCAGACGCCGCCGCCCGCCGCGATCAGATGATCGACAGTGGCCGGTACGCCGAGGGTTCCCTCGGCGCGTACCCGTGCAAACACTGCGCCGGATTCCACGTCGGCCACCGCCGCATCGACGCGTCCACCCGCGGCGGGCGGCGCGGCGGCGGCCGGAGCGGGGGCCGTCGGCAAGGAGGCCGGCGGTGAGCACACCCCGCTGGGCGGTCACGTCGCCGACCGAGCCGCCGCTGGACGCCCTGATCCCGTGCCGCGTCTACCGGATCTGGGGGCCACACCCGGACACCGGCGGCCGGCGCCTGGTGTACCTCGGCGAGTGCGTCGACACCGCAAACCGCGGACCCCGGGACCGGTTCGCCGAGCACCTCGAAGACCAGCCGTGGGGCGACACCATCCCCGACCGCACCTACGACGACGCCATCGCCAACGGCACCCTGGTCGTCAGCACCACGGTGTACCCGACCAAGCGGGCCGCGAAGCTCGCCGAACAGGCCGCGATCATCCGTGAGCAGCCGCTGTACAACTGGGTCCACAACCAGCTCAACCCGCACCGGATCCCGAAGTGGGAAGCGGAACGGCAACGCGCCGAACGCGACCGAAACAACGACGTCCCCACCCACCTGACCTGGGCCGCGATCCACGGCCGCCAGCCCGTACACGGGTGGCGCCGCCTCGTCGTGGCGTGGAAGCGGCTCCGACGCCGGCAGCGGCGGCAGATCGCCACCGCGGTCAGCGGCGGCCTGTTCACCCTCACCCTCGGCCTGTTCGTGTTCGTCGTGTCGCCGCTGTCCCTGGCCACGTCCATGACCGTCGGCGTCGGCGCGCCGGCCATTGCGGTGCTGTGGTTCAACAAGCCCGCCAGACGCCGCAAGGTCCGGTACGCGCTGAACGAGGCCGGCCGCTGGGCCGTCGTCGTGGCCGTCCTGGCGCGGCTCTTCATGGACCTGACGTAGGAGCCCTCCGATGCCAAACCGTGCCTGGCTGGAGCGGCTGGTCCTGTTCCTGGCCGCCTACACCGGTCGGCCGGTTGTCCTGACCAGCCAGAAAGGAGGGACGTTCCACATCCGCGACGTCCGCAACGACGGACACCAGATCACGATCTACCTCCAGGCCGACAAGTAGCCCGAGGGGACAACGCGTCCGCAAGGTCACCTGCGGCGTTGATCCAGGTTGAACGCTATGAAAGGGCCGGTCAGGTAGCGCGCAGGGTGCAGCGCGACACCACCCATGTCGCACTGCGCAGCGCTACGATCTCGAAGACAGCGAAGGAGTAGCCACATGAACGAAATCACGGCTGGAGACGCCGCCGAGAACGCACCGCTCTGGCGCAGGTCCAGCTACTGCGCCAACGGGGCCTGCGTCGAGATCGACGTGCGGCCCGGCCCGAACGTGCGCATCCGCGACGGGAAGCTCGGCGACGACTCCAGGATCATCCCGGTCAGCAGGCCCGCGTTCCGTGCCCTCATCGACGCGCTCAAACGGGGCGAACTCGGACCGCCTGCGTAACTTCTGCGATTAAGTCTGGTTAAAAACGCGCGGTAAGTCGCGAATCTGCGCGACCTCCGCGATATGGTGCCCTCCAGCCCGTCGGCGCGGGGAGCCGCGTCCAGTACGCGGCTCCCCGCTACCTCAACCGCGCGACCCATTCCCCCGGTTTGGGTTGCGCGCATCGCGGCGGCGGTGCAAGGGAGGGTCAGTGGCCTCGCCCGCGCACCCCCTGCCTTGCCCGCCGCCGCGCCCCCGTTGGAGTAACGACTACAGGCACCACACCTGTGTGGTGTGGCGCCGGACTATTCAACCGAGCGCCGGCCAGCGCGTGCGACGGATGTTACCGCCGCTGCCACTGCCCGCCTGGGACGTGCGACCGCACTATGTGAGTGTCGCGGGGTCCACCACCCTCGTGTCGAGTTGACCGTCTATGTATGTCGGTGACGCTGATCTATTCAGGTGTGACGCGGTGGTCTGCCCCGTACCTGGCCGCCGTGCCACGTCGTTGTGACTACAACGGCGCAGTGATCGAAGAGTCACGGCCGAGTCCATCTGCGCTTCCCGTATGGAGGACATCGCCGTGTCGATGACGACCCAGACCCCGTCCGTCTCGTCACCTGCCGTCCTGGAGGGCGACCCGGTCGGGTGGGAACCCAACCGGTCGGTCTTCTGCGCGGTCATCTTTGCCGAGCCCCGCGGGATGCCCCGGCAGCAGGTCACCAGCACCCGGTGGGCCAGCCTGGACGAGGCCCGCGGGTACATCGAGCGGCACATGCCGACGGTGCGCCAGGTCCGCGACGCCGACGTGAAGGTGACCGCGTACGTGGTGCCGGCGGTGACCAACACCCGGATGCGGAACGGGGAGCTGGTCCAAGACGTCCTGCCGAACTGGTCCGGTGCGCAGCAGGCGTTCCTGAACTCCCGCGGCTTCGTTACCTGGTAGAACCAATGACGAATCGGCCCTGGCCGCACCCACTCGGGGGTGCGGCCAGGGCCGAATTTGTTGGGGCGCGACGCCCGGGACCACCATTTCGTATCGGCGCCGGGTCGCCGGACGTCGCACCGTCTAAACGCCCAGCCAGTAGACCACGGCCTGGCCGAACAGCAGCCCACCGCCGACCATGCCGGTCAGCATCCCCGCAACCGCAAGGACGACCCGCGCGAACGCTGCCGGGGCCACCTCGGTGCTCGGCGCGCAGACGTAGACGGTCCCGGCCCGGCGGACCACGGCCACGCCGCGGGCCGGTGGCCGCCGTGTCCGTCGACCGGCCGGGTCCGGGGGCATGTCAGGAGCCCATCCGGATACCCATCTGTGCCCACGTGCGGGACCCCACCTCACCGTCGTCACCGATGCCACGCAGACGTTGGTACCACTTCACACCGGCGACGGTGCCGGGACCGTAGATTCCGTCGGCCACTCCCGCCCGTTCGGGTCCGATCCACTTCTGGACGAACCGCACGTCGTCACCGGTCATCTGCGGAGAGGTCAACTTCAGGACCCGCGACCCGGGCCGGTGCGTCGTCGACGTCGGCGGGGCCGGCGGGACCGGCGTGGCGCCGTTGCGCTGCTGCCACGACGTCAGCGACTCACCGGCGAGCACGGACAGCAGGTTCTCCATGACCTTGCGCCCCTCGACGGAGGCGACCTTGTTCCGGTCGAAGGAGAAATGCAGGTGCCACAGGTGCGTCGGGTCGGACGTGACCGCGACCAGGTGCCGGCAGTCCCAGCCCTCCACGGCCCGGTCGGCGTCGGACTGGCCGTAGAACTCGCGCAACCCGTCCAGGCGCGGGTCGTTGCGGTCCTTCCCCGACGCGAGGAGCCGCTTCGTGTACTTCGCGATCGTCGAGTAGTCACCGCGCTGCGCGTTCGGGAACGTCCAGTCCAGCGCTGCCGCTTTGTCCGACGGGCCGCCTTGGTCCTCTGCCTCCCGGATGCTGTAGTTCCCCGGCCACTTCTGCCGGTTCCGGTCCCGGGTGTTGTGATATCCGGACTTGTCTGCGTAGATCCCGCCGAGCTGAGAAGTGGGCTCCAGCTCCCGCAGCCGCCGCCACAGCCACCACAGGTTGTCGGGCACCCGCGACGGGTTCGGGTTGGCCGGGTCCGTCGTCATTGCGGCGAGGAACTGGACCGGGGCCCGCGGTTCCTGAACGAACCCGGCAGGTTCGGTTTCGATGGGCCGCTCAGCGGCCGGTGTTGGTGCAGTCACGACAAACCCCCGTGGTGTCGCGCGGTTACAAGGTGGGCCGGGAAACCGGCGTCGGGTTCGGCGGCGGGTCGGAACGCGCCGGCGCGAACGCCACGGTGAGGACGGTGAGGGCGGACAGCAGCACCTGCACCAGGTCGCCGGACGTAACACCGTCGGCGATCAACGTGACCAGGACGTTAAGAGAGGCGAGGACGACCGCGATGGCGGTCTTCATCCACCCGTACTCGAAGATCGGAACCAGGTACACCGAGATCGCGGTGACGACCGCGATGGCGATCTGGATCCACTCCGCCGGGGTGATGACCTCGTCGGACACCATCGTGTGGATAGCGGTGACGACGGCAAGGAGAGCCGCCGCTATGGCTTTGCCGTAGCGGTTCATGGGTCTTCCCAGGTAACTAGTTGCAGCGTTGCGACGGCGGTGGCGGCGGCGGGTTCTGGCGGCGCTGCTCATCTGAAGTCCGGCGGACTTCGAGGTACTTGTCCAGCGCGGCGCTTACCTGCCGCTGGGCGTCTCCAGGGGCGGCGGACCGGGCAGCGGCGAATGCGGACATCATGTCGTCGAGTGCCTGCCGGTCCTGTTCCGCAGCGGCGAGCCGCTCACCCGACGATCTGGCCTGGGCGTTGTTGTACTCCGCCAGGCAGCCTGCGAGCTGGTAGTGGTGAACCCCCACGTACAGGGCAAGTAGCAGCGAAACCACCGCAATGATCTGGACTACCCGGCTGAGGAAGGGGTGGTCCAGCACGTGCCTACTCGGTCGCGGCTTCTCCAGGGGCGGGTCGAAAGGACTGGTTGACTCGGTCACTGTTCATCCCGGCCCTTCTCAATGCGGTTGATCAACGGGCGTGCTGCGAGGCCTGCGCCGGCCAGAATGGCGATCCAAAGCAGCGCTTGGGCCACGTACTGAGCGGTGAGGTTCACGAAGTTGTTCCCCCCTCGGGGGCTGGGTTTTGCGGCGGTTTTGGCGGGTCCGCAGAGACCGCCGGAGGACCGGCGGACGGCTCCTCACCGCGGCCGAACCGCGGCGGGTGCAACGCAAGCCAGATTGCCCCGGGGATACCCAGGAGTGGGGCGTCGGGAAGCTGGCCTTTCAGGAGGGTGGCGGCAACTACGGCAACCCACACCGCGAGCACCACGAGAATCACTGCGTTCCGAATGCGATCAGACGTCACGGACAAGACCTCCTCTCCCGCGTACGCGGGGGAACGAGGCGGGGGATTACGGGATGGTGGTTACGACGCTGGGCGTGGCCGGGCCTACGTCGAAGACGAAAACGCCGACGATCTGATCTGCGGTGCCCGAGTACACGTTCCACAGGCCGGCCGAGACGAAGCCGGTCACCACGAACGTCTTCGTCTCGTCCGAGCCGCCGGTGACGTAATCGGCGACAATGTCGTGCTGGAAGATCGTTGCGTTGTTGCTCAGCGACAGGCCACGTTCGGCACGCTGTGTTCCAGCGAGGTTCGTGTCGCGGATCTTGACCACCATGACGGCGTTCATTGGGTCGGTGCCCTGGGAAACCCGCACGAACGCCTGGACCCGGAACCGGCGGTTGGCCCGCAACAACACCGCGCCGGACGACTGCGGGATCAAGGTTTCGGAGGTGCCGATTCCGATGCCGAAAGCCGCCCCGGAGGTGTACCGCTGGCCGCCGACGATGCCGCCGGCGGACTGCCACGGGTGGCGGCGCCACAGGTTCTGCACCGACTCGAACTTGTGGCCGGTGTCGGTGTGGATCAACGTCGTGTACGACGCCGGGGAGGGCTGGAACGACGCTGTCGACGTCGTGGCGACCGTTTCGCCGCGGGAATACCAGCCGATGTCGGTGACGTCGGCCGGCGCTAGGTTCGACGCTCCGTTGACGACGGTGACGCGGGCCAGCGGGATCTCCCATTTTCCCGTCGTCAGGCCGCGGGCGTCACGCTGCAACGCGGGCGGCACACCCGCCCCGGGAGTACCGGCCTTCACGTACGACGTGACTTCCAGCGTCGTCCGGTCCAGGCCCAGGACCACCAGGTCGATCCGGGTGCTGCCGGACGCGTTCGCGGTGACGGACCTCGTCGAGTCGCTGGAACCGGAACTGTATCCGTGCCCAGCGACGACCGCGGTGAAGTTTGCCCGGATCTTCACCTGCCGGCCGGTGGAGTCGGCAAACACCGGGCTCGACTGCGTCCACTGGCCGATGACACCGTCGGTGATGTAACCGGCGGCCATCAGCTCGTACTCGTTGTCGGCAACAGAACGCGAACCGGCAACGGTCGGCCAGGACGATTCAGCCACAGGTCATTTCCTTCCTCAGCCGGGAGTTACGGACCGCTCGACACGGCCGAGCCGGTCGTCGATTTCGCGGAGCTTCTTGACCCACACCGGGTCGGTCGTGGCGGCCTGGGAGCCCACGGTCGCGGACACGTACTCGCCAGACGTCGCGTGAACCTGAAGGTGGACCGTCCGGACAACGTCAGCAATCTGCTGGCCAGGGGCCGACTCGATCGACACGATGTCCCCGACGCGGTAGTGCGTGGCGAACTGCTGGTCGGGGGAGTCGGACACGTTGGCTGTCATCTGCGTCGTTGACGCGCCGTCGGCGAGAGTCCGGTCGCCTTCGTCTTCCAGCTCCTGCGTCGGCGACGAGCCGCCCCGGGCGACGTACTTTTCGACACGTCCCCACACGGCTTCCTCGGCCGCGTTCACCCGTTCGATCATGGCCCGGTCGGCGCCTTCGCCCTGCCCGCCGACAGCGACCGCGGTCGCTGTCGGGGCCTTCTGGGTGTGGGAGACGTAGCGCATGTTGCCGAGCCCGAAGCTGAACCGCACCTGCGCGGACCGGTCTTCCGGGGCGTACACCTCGAACAGGAGTTGCCTGCCCTGCTGACGTACCCGGAACCCGAGACCGCCGCCGGACAGGGCAATCTCGCGGGCGACCGTGCCGAATGGTGTCATCCGGGGGGACTTCACCGTGACCGCCGAACCGACCGCGGCGACCGAGCCGAGGGCCAGGTTGGGAATCCGGCGCGCTGTCAACGCCGACGGTCCCCCGGAGACGTCCGCAAGAGTCCGCAGGGCGGTTTCGGCGTTGCCGGTGAACTCCCAGAAGTCGGGGACCTGCGTCGTCGGGTTGTTTGCTGGGTCCGGGTAGGCGTTGCGCTCAGCGAGCCGTTTCAGGTCGTCGGCGAACGTTACGGTCAGCACGCCGACGCCGGCGTTTTCGCCGTCGTCGGACTGCTCGAACAGCCTTTCTTCCCACGGCCCGGCCAGAAGCAACTGGCCGTTGCGGATGACGACGATCCGGTTCCCCGGAACGATCTGCTCCATGATCCAGGCATGCGCGGGGACGGTCAGGATCCCCGATCCGGGCTCGTTGAACCGCAGCGTGATGTCGAGCTGCGACCAGCACGTGATGGGGTCGCCGACAACGGTGAGGTCCGCGTCGGTGACCAGTACGAGGTAGTCCTCCGCCGCGACGGCGGCAACGGTGCCGGGGACCGGGGCGAGAACGCCGTAGGGGCCAGCGCCGTACTGACCAACGCCGTAGGACACCCGCGCCCCCTCTACGTCGTGGGGTCAGGGGCACGGCCTGGGAAGGTGGTCAGGGAATCGCTTCGAAGTACGGGCTGCGACGACTCGCGCCCACGTTCACCGCGGTGACGGACGCGGGCAGGTCAGACTGGCCGCCGCGGCTGCCGGACAGCCGCGGCTCCCGGGCGTAGACGGCGTCCAGGACGGAACCGGCGGCTGTGGAGCCGAGGAACGTCGGCATAGTCGTGGCAAGGACGATCATTCCGACCGCGTACCTGGCTCCGGCGACCTTGGACCACGACGTGGTCAGGGTCCGCTCGTACCGGGTGTTGATGGTGGTGAAGATGCTGACATCGTTGGCGGTGCTGTTCGTCAGCGTCAGGTCGCCGTTGGTCGCAACGGAGTACACCCCGAACCTGACCATGGTGACGGTGGCCGCCGCGGTGCCACCCGAATACATGGCGATCTTGGTAATTGTCTCGGTCTTGCAGGCCACGAAGTACGTAAGGACCATGTCGCCCGATGTGAACGCGGGTGAGACGTCGACGTGGCGCCGGTCGTACGGAACCTCACCACTGGTCAGGGCCTGACCGATTCCCGGCGACACAGCCTTGACCGTGCCGTCCGCGTTGTGGGCCACCAGCAGGTACTCGTTGAGGAGCTGACCCCACACGTTGGTGTCGCCAGCGTCGATGGGAAGCCGGGCCACCGGCTACCTCCTATCAGGCTCAGGCGCCGTCGTAGCGGGGGTAGTAGGTGATGACCACCTTGGATCCGACACCGGTGCCGCCGACGGAGAAACTGACCTCGTTCTCGCCCGGCTGAAGGCCCCACAGGTACGCCGTGGGCCAGTCGAGCGAGTCGACGATGTTCTGGCCGGCCGGGCCGCGGACCGTCGGCCGGTCCGTGGTCAACGTGATCGTCTCTCCGGCCAGCAGCTCGTACGTCAGAGAGAAGCTCTGCCCGGTGGTGGAGTTCGTGGCGGTGAATCCGGTCGCCGGTCCGGTGATGACCCACTCGGGCCACGCCACCAGGTCGCCCGGGTTGTCCATCAGCGGTGAACCACCGACGGTGCCGGGGGACAACGTCGGGAACGGTGCCAGGAACGACACCAGTGTCTCGGTGCCGAACACCCGGGTTTCGACGGTCGGCGTGATGTCTTTCCAGGTTCCGTCCGGGCAGTAGAACGTGACCACCGGGTTGGCGAAAATCCAGTTTTCGCCGGCCTGCCCGGCGAACCCGTCCTCGTAGAACGCGTCGATCCACCGGCCGGTTCCGTCGGGTCGCATCACGGTCAGCCGGCCGGGCACGCCACGGTGGACGGTCATCATGATGGCCCGTTTGATTGCCCGGTACCGCTCGACGAACTCCAGGTGCGTATCGCCCCAGATGTTCAGCGGCCACGTGATCCGGGCCGGGTTGGTCCGGATGTGCCGGACGCTTTCACCACCACGTGCCTGCGGATCGGTGATGAACTCGTAGGGCATGGCGCCCCACCCGGAAATGTCCCGCGTGGTGTGGAAGCCGCGGGACGGATCCAGGTCCGTCAGCGGCCATTCCTCACCGGTGGGGTCCGTCCAGGTCGCGTAGATCCGCCCGACGGGGGTCGTCATACAGTCAACTCCCCCCGCCGGGTGGGTCTGCGGTTAGTGGGCGCGCCCGACGCGGTTCACCGCGGCCTCGCGGGCCTGGATGGCCCGCAGCTTGCCCGGATCCAGCGTCGTGTCGCGGAATTGGAAGTGGTACTGCGGCGCGGCCGAGCCGTCAGCGCCACGGGCGAGGGCAAACATCGCCTTCCATTGCCGGTCTGTCAGGACCGCTTCGGGAAGGCCGGTGCCGTTGTAGATGCTCGTAAGGCCCGTATCGAGCACGCCGCCTTGATCCATGGCGATGTGGATGTGGTTGCGGTGCAACGCATCCTGGCGGCCCATGGAGTTTCTGCGCTGGCCACGGCTGATGTAGTAGCCGCCGCGGTTGGTCGTGTGGATCAGCTCCAGGACCCGCGGGCGCATGTTCATGAAAAACTGCGCGAGCGCGTCCTGGTTGTAGCCCATCCAGTCGACAGCCCTACCCGAACCGTGCCAAAGCGGGTCACCGTGGCGGTAAGCGTTACCAAATGACCCAGATACAGGCCCAGTAGAACGAATCAGGCCAAGAATGTTTCGCCACACGCCGGAGTCGCCCCGCGACGCCCCCGGCGACGACGGCCACGGCAGGAACCCCGGACCCGGACCGACCGGGCCGGTGTCGCCGTTTCCGAACGACAGGGCCCCCTTGACCTTGTCGACCACCATCCCGAGGATCTTTTTCGGCATCCCCAGCGCGATGTCCACCGCCGGTGTTCCCTTGCCGGGAATCTCGGCGGTGAGCTTGTTGAACAGGTCCTCGATCTTTCCGACGGGGTCAGAAAAGAAGTCCTTGATCCCGCCGATGATCTCGCCGGCCTTACGCCTGAGCTTGTCGAACCAGCTCTCGTCACCGGATTTGCTGACCGCGCCACCGGCCGCGAACCCGGGCAGCACACCCTGGCGGATCATTGACCGGAGCCGGTACACCTGGTCCTGGCCGCCGAGCTTGGCCACCTCCCGAGCGGTCAGCACGTGCTCGCCGTCGGACAGCCGCGCCAGGATCGAGTCCGACGTGCCGGTCCCTGGCCCGCGGACCGGTCCGCCGGTGTGGAACCCCTGCGGCAGCTCGATCTTCACGTCGTCGGGCTTGACGTGGAAGAACTTCGCGACAGTGTTGTAGGCCTTCAACAACCCGTCGTTGAGGATCGTATTGATGATGAACTTCAGCGGGATTTTCAGAATGTTCGTGAATGCGCTGAACGCGTCCGAGATCAGTTTCAGGCCGCGTTTCATGTTCGGGAGAATTGTTGATTCCCAAACGTCGCCGAGGTAGGCGAACAACGGGCGCAGCAGGTCGACGACCGGCTTCATGTACTTCGTGTAGAGCCCCTGGATGATGGCACCCCAGACCTTGGCACCGATCTGCCACAGGCCGAGGAACACCTGGAATACCGTCCAGAGAACCTGGAACGCGATCTGGAACGCGGCGAACACGTGCTTGCCGACGTTGTCCCACAGCCAGTTCAGAACCGAACCGATGACCTGCATGTAGCCGACCCAGGCAGCGAACCCGGGCTTGAGGACCCGCTCCCACATGAAGGTGAACCCGGCCACGGCGCCGTCCCACAGCGCCTGCATGATCCGCCGAACTGGTTCGACCTTCTGATACAGAATCGCCCACTCGGCCGCGATCAGCGCAATAAGACCGATGATCAGACCGGCCCAGCCGGTGGTGATCACAGACGTGATACCGGCAACGGTCAGCAGCGCCGCGCCGACCCCGGCGATGGCCCCGATGATGATCGTCCAGGTGTCGGTGTCGAGCCTGTTCATCCACTCGAACAGCGTTGCGAAAGCGCCAATCACCCATTCACCGATGGGTGCCGCCGCCGCCACGAATTTCTTCGTGAATTCCCACAGGCCGGAGAAGAAGTCACGAACTTCCGGCCAAGAATCGCGGACGTACTGGAGGAACTTCTGCCACCCCTGATTCGAATCGAGGGTGGAACCCCATTCGGCGAAGTCGCGGGACCACTGCAACACGCCCTGGCCGATGGGCCCGTTGAACCCCGACAACCCCAACAGAATGCCGGCGATGCCTTTGGCCACGTTCATCGTGAACTCGAACATGCCCTGAAGAACCGGCACCGCGGTCTGCCCCAGGTAGGAGAAGAACTGCTGCCAGATCGGGTCCTTCAGCGACTCCGTTGCGTAGACGAACCCCTCGCCGAGGGCCCTCGCGACCCGACCGACCAGGTTTTGAAGCGGAGCCAGATACGGCAACAGGTTCGTAATGGCCTTCTGCAACCCGGGCAGGAGACCTTCCTCAGCCGCGCGCTGGAGCCCCTTGAACTCGTCCTTCAGGCCGAAGATGAACATCGCGAACCGCTGGCCGGCGGGGCTGAGCGCATCCATTGCTTCGCGCAGGTTCCGCAGGGACTCGCCACCGGCGACGCCGGTCTTCTCGTAGCTCTGCGCCAACGCCCGGTTCGCCGCCGCAACCGCCCGCTGGCTGGACGCCACCGAGTCCTGCGCGTCGACGACGCGCTCCATTGCTGACGCGATCCGCTCCTGGGCGGCCTTGACCTGGTCGCTGCCCTCGACGCCCTTCTTGCGGGCCGTCTCCTCGTCCTTGACCTGCCGCTTCTGGCGCAGGCCCAGCTCTTCGAGCTGGAGCACCCGCTCCTCGTGCGTGATCCGGGCCTGTTCCCGTTCGGCCTCGCTGGCCTTCGGGTTTTTCAGGACCTCGTCGAGTTCCTTCTTCGCCTCGGCTTCGTCGAGGCGGGCCTGGCGGATCGCGAGAGCCGTGTCCTTGACGGCCAGGCGCATGTCCTCAAGCTGGCGACGTGCCTCTTCACGCGCCGCCGCCAGGTCGCGGACGGCGTCGGCGGCTTCCTCCTCAGCCCGCGTCAGGTTGCGCTGGCTGGACCGCAGGGACTGCTGGGCCGACTGGACCTGGTCCATCGCGCCGGCCACGCGGGCCTGTGAAGCGGACAGGTTCTGGGCTGATTTGTCCGCGTCCTTCTGGTACTTGTCCAGGGCCTGAACAGCCTTGAAGGTGCCGAACACACCCAGCGCGAACACACCGATGCCCAGCACCGCGGCGCTTGCCGCCGTGGCGATGGCGGAGATCGACGCCGCTGCCGCCGCTGCCGCCGGCACGATCGCGGTGCCGATCGACGCACCCAGCGAGATCAGCAGGCCGAGCCGCGACATGGACACGCCGACCGTGTCGGCGAAGTTCCGCAGCGAAAACGCGGCCCGGTCAGCGTCGACGTCGATGTCAATGTCGTCCCGGTCGACCGCGTTGACCTGGTTGTGCAGCGCGGTGAGCTGCGCCCGGGCGGCAGCCGCCTCCAACCGGACCTGAATGTCGACCGTGTCGAACTCCAGGTCGGCAAGCTGCTGCTCGATGAAGGTCATCTCGCGGATGAAGTCCGCCAGAGACATGTCGACGCCGATACGGACGTTGCCGAGGGTCAGCAGCCGGGCCCTGAGTTCCTGAATGTCGATCTGGGCATCGGTTGTGTCGACGCCGATCTCGATGTCCGTGATCGTGGCGGCGGCGGTACGGACGGCCTCGCGGATGTTCCGGACGAACGACCCGCCCCACGCGTCACCGGCGTCGGCACCCTCCCGCCGGGCCGCCTGTTGCAGCGCGGCGATCTCGGCCCGGGCCAGCCGGATGTTGGCCAGGTCGATGTCCGTCGGAATGTCGATCTCGTTGCTTTCCAACGCTTCCAGCGCGGCCTCCAGGATGGCCACTTCACGCATCCACTGGTCGGCCGGCAGATCGACGTCGAGTTCGAGTCGGTTGATCCGCTCGAACTCAGCCCGGATCCGGGACATCTCCCGCAGCACGTTGCTGGACTGGAACCGCGGCTCCAGGTCCGGCAGCGCACCGAGAACCCCACCGACCCGCCGGCGGGCCTGCTCACCGAACGCCCCACCGCGGCGGCGGGCACGATCCCGGTCGAACCTGTCGTTCTCTTCGTGCGCCTCCCGCAGAAGCCGGTTCTGTTCCCGGATGAACCGCAGCGTCGACTCGTTCAGGTCCCGCTGCCGCCGCGCGCGCTCGTTGTCGCGGCGGTTGTTCTCCTGGTGCGCCTCTTCTTCAAGCCGGTTCTGTTCCCGGATGAACCGCTGGGCGGACTCGTTGAGTTCCCGCTGCCGCCGCGCCTTGTCCTGGTCGCGCTGCTGGTCGTCCCGCAGCGCCTGCTCATGGACCCGGTCCATCTCGTCGCGGCTGTTCTGGACAGCCCGTTCGACCTGCTCAGCCTCGCGGAGAACCTCGGCGAGGTTGAAGTGCATCTCGATGGTGTGGTCGCCGCGGGTCAGTTCCCGGATCCGGTCCCGGATGCGACGGAACTCCAACATGGCGAAGTCCGAGTCGACTTCCGCCCTGATGACGACTTCCCGCAGCTCGTTCAGGTCGTCGCGGATGTCTTTGATCTCGTCGCGGGCGTCGTCGCCGAGCTTCGACGTCATGCCCCGCAGGTGGCGGTCCATTGTGGACCGCCATGCACCCGCGAACTCCTCGCCCGCGCGCCGGCCGGCCCGGGTCGATTCCCGCGCGGCCCGTTCCGACCCTTCCCGGACGCCTTGCGGGATTGCCTCGGCGATCGACCTGTCGACCTCACGCCCGATCTGCCGGGCGATGTTCTTCAGTTCCCGCTCGATGTTTTTAAAGCTCGGAACCACGGTCAGGAACGCTGTGCCGACCTCGTACATGCCACCGCCCCTTCGTGACGCCGGGACGGGACCGGGCTACGGCTTCTTGTGGGGCAGCAGCCGGGAGACGAGGGTTTCGTGCTTGCGGGACCGCATCCGCGACCGGACGGTTTCGTATGCGGTCGTCGGCTGGGGAGCTGGTGGGACCTTGCCGGGTTTGGCGCCACCGAGCACCGCGATGCCCTGGGCCACCTCACCGAGCCGGTTGACGATCAAGGTGAGTAGTTCCACCTGGGCCGACCAGTCCGCCATCCGGCGGGTCGGTGCAGCGTCGACGGCAGCGGTATGGCCTTCGGCGGTCAGAATCGCCTCGATGACGCGTTCGTCGTTCACCCGCGCTTCGAAGTAGCGGGACTCTCGCGGCAGGTTGTCGATGATGTTCAGTAGCCGCCGCCATCGACGTCGTCGCCACTCCGTGGCCAGGTCCAGCCGAGCCGGAGACATGATCAGGTCGTACTCGATAGCCTTGCCGTACCGTCTGATCAACGCGGCAAGGCGTTGGGATTTCCCTGGCTCGGCAACCCGTAGTGGTCCTGGTAGGCCGACATGAGCTTGTTCATCCGCCACGCCGGCAGGCGGGTCCGGAAGAACGTCCGCTGGTCGTCGGCGGGCAGGACCATCCGGAAGAACATGACCGGGTTCGACATGGCCGACAGCAGGTCCTGCCAGTCGATCTCCTGCGGGTCAGCCATGATGTACCGCTTGCCTTCGAGGACGAAGTCGAACGGCTTCGGCGATCCGCCTTCGCGTTCAAGCTTGTCCAGGTCCAGCGCGGCAGGCGCGTTGTCGTTCATGCCGCCTTCCCCTCCGTGTCGTACCGGACCGAGGCGGTCAGTGCCCCACTGGCCCAGGTACCGGTGCCCACCGGCGGCGGGGCGGCGGAGTCGCCGGGGTTGGCCAGAACGGCCACCACATCGGCGACGACCTGGCGGATGATGTCCGTAGGCGGCGTCGCGTCGTCGTGGATCTCAATGTCCAGCGACGTGGGCCGGCGGGTGCCTTCACTGTCGTAGGTTGCGGTGATCCGCAGCCGCGGCGGGCGGTACCCGGTCAGCTCCAACTGCCCGTCGACGGGCGTCGGATCTGCCGTGAAGTCTTCGTTCATGGCCGGGTGGGGCTCCTTCGCAAAATGGCCCGGCCCCCGCACGTGGTGCGGGGGCCGGGGATCGGGTGGGAATGTCAGGGCACATACGAGGTTGGGGCGGCGCCCCCACCCAGAACGCCGCCCCAACCAGTTCAGAAAGGCCTTAGCTGGTGGCCTTCTTCGGAGCCGCCTTGGCCGCCTTCCCAGCGTTGGTGCTGGTTGTGTCGGCGTCCGCGGTTGCGTCCGCGGGCGCATCCGTGGCCGGGCCGGGTTCCGGGGGCTTGACCTCGGACCACCCGTTGTAGGTGAACCGGACTTCGTCGGCGGGGCTGTACGCGAGCGCGTACTCGCCGCCGCGTGCGAACACCTTGGGCTGCTTCTTCTTCGCCACTGCGGGCTCCCTTGCGTGCGGGCTCGATCAGGAAGGGCGTGGTCGGGCCGGCGAGCCCATCGATAGCGCCGGCCCGTACACGGAGAGGGTCAGGCGGTGCTGATGCCCATGCTGGTGAGCATCGGCAGCCATCCGGGCCCAGCGAAGATCCACCGGTGGCTGTAGCCCAACGTGCTGTCCTCAAAGCCCGTAAAGGTCATGTTGTACGAGATCGGATCTTCGCCCGATTGGTACGTTTGCTCACCAAATTCGGTGATGCGCGCGCGCGGCATGTACCGGGCGATGTAGATCTCCCGACCGTTGTCGTCCTGGTCGACGAACAAGCCCAACACCCGGTAGTACCGGAATCCCGGAATGGCCGGCTTCGAAATCGCGAACTCACCCGTGGTCGCGCTCGCGGTCAGCGCGGTCGTGTCGGCCCCGGTGTAGAGACCGATCGTAAGCAGGCGCGTTTCCTGGGCGGTGACGGACATCGTGATGGTGTCGGAGGTGATGTCCGACCGGGTCGGCTCGGTCGACCCGAAACTGGTGACCTCACTGACCTCGGTTTCGCGGCCGTAGCTGATGCCGTCCGCGGACGTCCAGCCCAGGTCCTCCCACCCGGACGGCAGCGGCGACAGGTCGACCGTTGCACCCGGCGTCGTCGTCGTCACCGCGATGTTCGGTGACGTGCCACCGGTGAACACGTGCGACGCGGTCATCTGGTCCACGTCCGTAGCGGCGAGCGAGCCACCGAACGTCACCGTGTACGGCGTTCCCGGGCCGGGGCCGCCGCCGACGGTGACGTCGCCGACACCGAGGTTCGACAACGCCTCCAGCGCGGACTGCACCGCGCTGGCGATGGCGTTGTATGCGATCGTTGCGGTCTGCTGGCCGTCGTAGGTCAGCCGGAAAGTCCCGCCCGTCGGGGTGCCCGTGATCGTTACGGTCTGCACCTCGTTCGCGGCCGAACCGGTTGTCAGGGCGGTGATTCCGGTGGCGCTGTACGGGGCCACAAACACGGACCCGTCGCGCGCCTTTCGGATAAGTTGGTTCTGCTTATCCCGAAGAGTCGAGTACGGCACTAAACGCCCCTTTCATCGAGGCAGTCGAGCCCCGTGCCGGGGCGGTTGGGGGT
>WUUC01114307.1_pt1 | contig 94993 bp, 102 predicted proteins | sample 6278441 | NCBI WGS metagenome assembly WUUC01 (sample SAMN13675441, study PRJNA597444) | soil metagenome | isolation source: soil | place: USA: Washington | collected 2017-10 | reverse complement strand
CGCCGAAGGCAGTTCCGAACATTGCGGTATCGATCTGGTCGCTTCGCATTCGCAATACATGTTCGACTGGATCGCGGAGATTTTCGGCGGCAGAGTCAGAACGTCGTGACCATTACCCCTTGCGATCCTGCTCGGGGATGAAGAATATGCGAGCGGATGTATGAGCAAGAGTTGGCTATGACGAAAGTATCGGCGAAAACTTCTGGCGGGGCGCGTAGCGGCGATAATGACGCGAACGCGCGCCAGCAGCGAGAGAAAAAGCAGAAGGAAGAGCCGGGCGACACGGGCTTCGAGCAGCGCGTGAACTCCATCAATCCCGATCGCTGTCGGTCGCTGCTAGGATCTCGGACCGGTGCCGCCCCGATGGTCCGTCTCCGCTTCCTCGCCAATGTCGCTCGGCCGATGCCGCGTTCGCTCTTCGGCGAGCGACGCCTCGCCTGCGGATCCGGAGCTGGCGTTGTTTTCACCTTTGCCGCTGCTGTCTCGATAGCTGGGCGATACCTCGCGGTCTGGGCCAGATCGACTCCGCGACTGCTCGCCCTGCCTGTTGGGTTGCTGTGTCATTGGATCTCCTGGCCCGCGTGGGCATTTGCTGATCTCTGTTTCCGCATTGATCGAAGCCAGCATGCGGCCCGGACTCCCAGTCGCGCATTCACATGAGTTTAGTCGAGAGAGTATTTCGATCCGAGCCGACCGCTCCGTCTAAGAGGCGCCGCGCACCGGCGGATTAACATGATTAAGTGCATGCTCGCCTCCGCCGCGCTAACGTATCGGGAATACGCTCCGGAACGCGCTATGTATGCTTTAAATTCTGGCTCGATGGTTCCTCATGCTTCGCGCCGCTATCGGAGATCGCGTCCATGAAGCTTTCATGGACCACCGCCGCGATCCTCCTCAGCATATCGATCGCAGGCTGCAACCAAGGCGATACCCCGTCAACAGTCAACTCTCCGGGGAACGACAAGACCGCGAAGACCGCCGTTTTGGAGGCAGGCGCGGCTGTCCTGCAGAGTCAACCACCCGTGCGCGCCCTCGATTCCTATCTCGACGGTTTTCATTTCTACAGTGGCGACCTCAAGGGGCAGATGGAAGCGCATCACTATTGCTCGATACTCAACGACGACCTCATCCAGTGCGTCATCTATGACGGGAATCTCGCCGACGCCAAGCTCATGGGAGTCGAGTACATCGTCAGCGAAAAACTGTTCACATCGCTGCCGGCTGCGGAGAAATCTTTCTGGCATAGCCATGTCCACGAGGTGAAATCCGGCCAACTCATCGCGCCGGGCATTCCCGAGATTGCCGAGCACGAGCTGATGGAGAAGTTGATTCACACCTACGGTAAGACCTGGCATACGTGGCACACCGATCTCGACAAAGAGCTGCCGCTGGGCGCTCCACAGTTGATGATGGGGTTCACGGCGGACGGACAGGCCGATCGAGACATGGTGAGAGCGCGGGATCAGCGCTTCGGCATAGATAGCAACCAGAAAAAGAAAAATCGCGCGGACATGACGAGTCCGCCGATTGACCCTGGCGCCGATAGCTGGCAGCAAGGCAGGTCGATCCAGATCGCCGACCCCACGGGAAAATCGGACAAGCTGAAAAGCAGTGCACACGGTGCCGGTAAGGACGCGAGCGGCCACCTGCCGTAACCCTCTCAGGTCGCCTGGCGTCCCTCAGTTCTCAGATCGCGAAGTGCTGGCAGCACCTCGCGTGAGAAGCAGTCGATGAATTGCCGCTGATTGCGTCCTACGTTGTGGATATCGAGTGTCTCGAAACCGAGCGCCGCATATCGACGCAGTAAGTCGATGTGCCGTTGCGGGTCGGCGGAGACGAATTCTGAACGGCGGACATCGTCTAGTTTGACGTGCTCCGCAGCCTGTTCGAATTCCTCAGGGCTACGCAGGGCAGCAAGACAGTCGCCAGGCAGGCTGGAAAATGCCCATTGCTCGTGCGCCAGTTGCAGCGCCTCTTCTTCACTTGGCGCCCAGCTGATATCGATTTTTGCATGCATCGGTTTGTCGGGCGCAACCGCGCGAAAGGCGGCGACAATCCTGGACAGAGCATCAAAGCTACCGGCGGTAGTCAGCAATCCATCCGCCCACCCGGCAATGCTGGCGGCGGTTTCGGGACTCAACGCTGCGCCGATGAGAGCAATCGGCCGAACGCGCTGCGGCCACAACCGCGCAGCGTGCAAGACGACTGGCTCGCTCTGATCAACTGTCTCGCCGTTCAGCAATCGCCGAATGCCTTCAGCAGCTTGGCGCAACCGCACATTGCGTTTCTCCTTGCCCGGCCAGTCATTGCTCACCACGCATTCGTTCAATGCTTCGCCGCTGCCCAGTGCAATCCAGGGTAACCGGCCGGGAAACATGTCGTCCAGCGAGGCAAGGGCCTGTGCAACGATGGCCGGATGATATCGCCATCCTCCGGGAATAGTGATTGCGGCAAACTGCAGCCTGCGCGTTGTTTGTAGCGCGGCGCCCAGCCCCGTCCAGAGATGGCCTGCATGTCCTTGCGAGCGAACCCATGGTTGCAGGTGATCGGACGAAAATGCGGCATCAAAGCCTGCCTGTTCGGCACGGCACGTCAGGTCCAACAACTCCCTTGGCGAGAATTGCTCATGAGATGCGTGGTAGCTGATGACGACCATACATCCGGCGAACTTACGCCACCGACATATGCAGGCCCCATGAATTCAGCATGGATGAGGCGAGATTGAGCGAATAGATCGAATTGTCAGTGGCCACCGGCACCGGCTCGCCCGAGCAGTTCAATTTGAGCATCAGCTTGCGACCGCCGTTCAACGGCCAGCGCACATCGAGGACATCGTTGCTGACCTCATAGGTCGCTGTGCCCGGCACAATGAGCGGTATCAGCGGCACTATCTGCGAGTGGCGCACTGCAAGTGCGGCAGCGACGAACGCTTGAAACTCATTGTGAGGCGATTGCTGCGGCTGGTCCCATCGCAGATGGCTGCGCTCGAAGGTCTCCCGCGAGTTTGGATCTGGGATCCCTTCTCGAACAGCGTCGTCGGAAAATGCCGCAAATCCGGCAAACTCCATACGACGTCCAGCGGTGATGGCTGCTGCCAGTTCGCCTTCATAGTCGCAGAAATAAAGAAACGGCGAGGTTGCCTTGAACTCATCCCCCATGAAAAGCATCGGCGGCGAGGGCGACAAGAGGAGCACCGCCGTCAACACGCGTAGGCGATCCTCGTTGCAGAGCATTCCGATGCGCTCGCCGAAGGCACGATTACCGACCTGGTCGTGATTCTGCAGGAAGTTGATGAAAGAAGTAGCAGGCAGGTGACGACTCGGCTCGCCGCGGGCTCCGCCGTCGTACTCGAAGACTTCGCCTTGAAATGCGAATCCCTCCGCCAGCACCCGCCCGAGATGGCGCAGCGGCGCTGCTGCATAATCCATGAAGTAACCATCACGTTCTTGCGTAAGCAGCACATGCATGGCGTGATGTGAATCGTCGTTCCACTGGGCTTTCGACAGGCGCGGAGTTGCCGATGGAGTGAGGCGACGCGCTTCGTTGCTTCCGTTCTCCAGCACCAGATGGATATGGCGCTGTTGCGCCGGGCCCTGTTCGAGCGCTGCTGCAAGTTCATCGACGATATGCACCGGACTGTCGTCCTTGATGGCGTGAATGGCATCGAGCCGCAGGCCGTCCATATGGTATTCGTTGATCCAGTAAAGTGCGTTCTGGAGGTAGAAATCCCGCACTGCCCGACCCGAGTCGCCGTCGAAATTGATAGCGTTGCCCCAGGGCGTATGGTGTCGATCGGTAAAGAAAGCCTTTGCGTAGTGGCCAAGGTAGTTGCCGTGCGGACCGAAATGGTTGTAGACCACATCGAGGATGACCGAGATACCGAGCGCATGGGCCGCTTGCACCAGGGATTTCAATTCTTCCGGTCGCCCGTAGCCTGGCTGGGGGGCAAAGAGCAACACGCCGTCGTATCCCCAGCCGCGTGAGCCCGGGTAGGTCGCGACTGGCATTAGCTCGATGCAGGTGATGCCAAGCCGGGCAAGCGCCGGCAGCTTCGCGCTGAGCCCCGCATAGGTGCCTTCATCGCTGAACGTTCCAACGTGGACCTCATAGATGACTGCTTCATGCCACGGGCGACCCCTCCATCGATCATCAGTCCAGACAAAGGCCGCAGGATCGATGACTTCGCTCGGCCCATCGATGCCCTCGGGATTGAACCGTGATGCGGGATCGGGCACTGGAGTCCGTCCATCGATCATGAATCGATACCGGTCTCCTGCGCCTGCACCAGGCAAGACCACCTCATGCCATCCATCGGGGGTCTTCAACATCGACGCAGGATGCGACTGCGGAGCATCGAGGTGAACTGCAACGCGCTCGGCGTCCGGCGCCCAAAGACGAAAGGTGCATGACTCGCCTTGAATAGAGGCGCCGAAAGATAGTGACTGATGGCGTTGCATAAGCGGATGCGCTCGAGGGATTAGCAACTCCTACGCGGCCTCCGGCCGAGATGTTCCGGAAATTTTCACAGTGATGTCGCTGGCGGCGTCGACGGCGGCTTGTCGTTGTTCCCGCTCTACGGTGCTCAAAAATTTCCGGCCCGCGCCAGTGAGTTGATCGACCGGGTTGCGGGGACAACCCTGTGAGCATTCAACAGCGGCCGTGGCCGTCTATTTTCTCCTCGTCCGCATCGTGATGGAATAGCGCAGGGCCTTCACCGGTGGCACGCTGTGTTGCCATTCCCAGCGCGACGGGCCGCTCAGAATATAGGCAGAGCGAGCGGCCATTTGGATGGCGATGATGTCTTTACGACGCTCGATACGCCACGGATAGGGCCGAAAGCGAATGCGTGCAGTCGAAACCAACGATATCCCGACGATGAGTTCGTAGTCCGGCACGTCGCGATGCCAGCCCAACGGCGTACCTGGCTCATACTTCGCTATCAGGACCTGGACGAATTCGTCCGGCTCGACTCCGGCCCATGACGATGCGCGGTCCTGTACCCACCGCAACGCTGGAGGAATCGCGGGAGCCTGTGTGACGGTGAGGTGCGTGAAGTCGTAACCGGCGCCGAAGCTGATTGTTTTACGGCGTGCCGTATATTGCTGGTATCGAGCATTCACCAACTCGAGGCTGTCGATGAATTCGAGCAACCCCCGCTCTTCGTCCAATGTGACGAAGTCCGGCCTGTATCGCATACCGGTGGGCAAGCCCGCCGATGCAGCAATGGGGTTGGCAAAGAGGTCTTGCTGATCTGGCATCGATTGCTTGCGGTGTTTCAATGGTCGGCATCGGTCGCCGACCCGGTGCACATTCATCCCGGCCGCCGGACCCGAACAAGTATGCCCTTCGCGGCTGGCGTTTTGGATAACTTATCGTGATGGCCTTGCAAGCCGCGCAGTCGATCGCTGTGGCCGTAGATGGTCGTGTTGAATGATCGTTCGAGCGCAGCAGATAACCTATGTGAGTGCAGCTTGTTCGCGTTGGCTCTACCCTGCTATCTGACTCCGCCGCTGTGGCGGAAAATTTCATAAGCTGAAGCTCACCAGGGCCAGGCGTGGATTTGCGAAGAACAGAGGGTATCTCAATGCAACAATCACCACGATCTCGACAGAAGCTCGATGGCGCAGTCCGCAGTGGGGACGGCACGGCATCGGCGGACACCGCCGTCCCGCTCGTCCAGAAATTCGGCCCGGACGAAATCCCCTCTGCCCATCCGCACGAGCAACCGCTGGATCTACATCAGAGGATTGCCGCGAGAGCGTACGAACTGGGCTGTCAGCGGCAATTCATTAACGGCAGCGAGCTCGATGACTGGCTGCAAGCAGAAAAAGAACTCGTCCACTCGGGCTTGACCTCCTGAGTGCCGCACGGCACGTAGATTCATCCCTAGTGAATGAACGCCGACCACGAACCATCGTCAATCGCGTCCATAGGTACCTATTAGCAGCCCTTTAGCTAGAACGTGATCGCGCAACGCATCGACAATTGCAGCGCGGCCTGGGGGCGAGTCGAACCGCAGAACGATGTCGACAGCGAATAGCTGGAACACGTATCTATGCACGCCGTGTCCGGGCGGCGGGTCCGGTGGCAGGTATGCAGCACGCAGGTAGGAGTTCTTTCCCATGGCTTCGCTCGATTGAGCGTCGCTGGAGCGGCCAAGCGCGCCTTCGGGAAGCTCGGCGTCGACGCCCGGAAGATCCCAGACGATTGCATGGACTAGCGGATGGGGTGTGGGGCTGTCCGCATCTTCCACGATAAGCACCACGCTTGCCGCGTCTGTGGGAACGCCGGACCACTGTAACGGCGGCGATACTCCGATGCCGTCGGCTGTGTAGCGTGCCGGGATCGCTTCGTTGTATCCGAAAGCCGCGCTCCGCAGTTCGACCTGCGCGTTGATGCCCGTCAGTGCCGTATCTGCCACCACCAGATTCTCGGCCCCGGCGTGGACGCCGCCCAGCGCACGGCCGGCTACTGCAGGAAGTTTTTCGAGCATGATTGCTTCTCCCATCACCCGTCAGGATCTCGGAGGTTCAGACGCCGGAGCCGCGCTACTTTCGGTTCCGGATCCCGCAGCGGGCGTGCTCGATGGACTGGAAGTCCCAGGCATTGCCACGTCTCCCTGCGCCGGGGCACTGGCGGCAGGCGGATCGGCTCTCCCGCCGATGCCGTCGGCATTGCCCGTGCCGTTGCCATCGTTGTTCTCTTCTGCCTTCTTGGTGCAAGCGGTCATGCTCACCAGCACACCAAGCAGCAGACCGAGATAGATTTTGTGTCGCATGACGTGCCCCTCATAAGCAGTGCAGCCGATTTGTACTTCATCAATGATCCTCCCGGAGTGCTTTGTTCCGAGCAAAGACAATCGAGTGTCGCAGCCCGAATCGGCGCGCTTGCAGGACGGCACCCCGCTGCCTGTCAGGCATTCGTGTATGGCTTGATGCCAAGGGGAACCGAGGGGTCCAACAACTCATTCACGACTCGCTGCGTCGAGAAGATATAGGCAAGATATCGGGCGGAGTAGCCACTGAAAGCTTGATCGTAATAACTTGATCGAAATAAGGGGGCACCTGTGACTGCTGCCGGTCGTACCGTAGGCAATGAACATCGCAAGCATGCCTATGCCCTGCTGATCGTCGACATGATCTCCGACTTCGCCTTTCCTGGCGGCGACCGCTTGGTCGGTGGCGCTTTGCGTATCGCTCGGCGTATCGCGCAGTTGAAGTCCAGGGCTACTCGAGCAGGCATCCCCACCATCTATGTGAACGACAATGCCGGTAACTGGAATTCCGATCGCCAGGAACTGGTGGAACGTTGCCTGGGCCTCGATAGCAGGGCGAGCGAGGTGGCGCGTGAGATCGAGCCGCGTCGAGACGATTATTTCGTGCTGAAGCCGCGACACTCGGGGTTCTTCGCATCACCCCTGCATACGCTGCTTACGCAACTCGGCTCGCGTCGGCTGATTCTGACGGGAGTCACCACCCATCAGTGCATATTGTTCACCGCCGTGGACGCGTACATGAGGGACTTCGAACTGATCGTGCCGCGAGACTGCGTGACCTCCATTGCTTCGTCGCATACCCGGCAGGCGCTGAGCCTGTTCGAGATCGCGCTGCGTGCCCAGACGTCGCCGTCCACCCGCCTGCGATTCACTGCAGTGCGCAGTAAACAACGAACCGTTCCGCAAAGCTAACAGCGATTCTTCGCGTACGTCTCAGCGCAACACTACGGATCCTTGTGTCGGGAACCTTCCGCCGGACCTGCTGCTTGAAGAGAGTCTTCAATGTCAGCCTGAGGTCCATCCCATGCCCGCGACCAAGTTGACGACCGAATCCATCTGGTCGGACCGCGACATGCCGCAGTTCGACTCTCTTGCCGAGGACTTGAACGTCGACGTGGTGGTCGCCGGCGGCGGACTGGCGGGGATCACGACTGCCTATCTCCTGCAGCGTGAAGGTGTCCGCGTTGCACTGCTCGAGCGCGATCGAGTGGCTCGCGGCGACACCTCACGGACTACGGCGCATCTCACGTACGTTACGGATCGTCGCCTCCACGAACTCGTCAAGCAGTTGGGCAGGAACGGCGCTCGCGCTTTCTGGGAAGCAGGACGAGTAGCCATCGACCAGATCGAGGATATCGTGCAGCTCTTGCAGGTGGACTGCGGTTTCACCCGCATGGACGGCTTCCTGCATGCTCCCTCCGGACAGAAATCGGCCGATGAGCACAAGGGGCTCGAACAGGACGCGGCACTCGCCAGCGAGCTTGGTTTCGACGCTCGCTTCGAAAACCGTGTACCGATAGTGAACTGTCCCGGCGTCCGCTTCGCACAGCAGGCGGACTTTCACCCGCTTGCCTATCTCGACGGTCTGGCGCACGCCTTCCGTAGCCAGGGCGGATTGATCTTCGAGCAGACCTCGCTGGACTCGGTAACGGAAGAGCCGTTCAGCATCAGCGCGAATGGTCACACCGTGAAATGCGACTACCTGGTCGTCACGACCCACAATCCGCTCATGGGCGAGAAGGGCGTGGTTGCGTCCGCCCTGCTTCAAACCCGCCTCGCTCTCTACACCAGCTACGCTATCGGAGCATCTCTCGGTAAGACCGAACCAGCGTTGTTATGGGACACGAGCGATCCATACAACTATCTGCGGATCGATGCTCGCGATGCAGGTGCTTACGCCATCTACGGTGGCGGCGACGTCAAGACCGGACAGGAGGCGAACATCGAGGCCATCTACGCTCGACTCGAACGACAGCTGCAGGGCTTGCTGCCGGGTGCGAAGGTCGAGCGACGCTGGCTGGGTCAGGTGATCGAGCCGGACGACGGCCTGCCCTTCGTCGGCAAGAACGCCCCTCACCAATTCATCGCCACCGGCTTCAGCGGCAACGGCATGACGTTGGGCACAGTGGCAGCAATGATGGCTCGCGACCGTTTCCTCGGCCGCTCCAATCCCTGGGAGGATCTGTTCCGCGTGGATCGCTCGCCCTTCCACGGCGGCACCTGGCAGTACCTCACCGAGAACATCGACTATCCGTTCTACATGGTTCGCGACCGGCTGAAGTCCGCATCGAGGCGCTCCCTTGAATCGTTGGCAAAAGGCGAAGGCGATATCGTCCTGCATGAAGGCAGGAAGGTTGCCGCGTTTCGCAGCGACGAGGGAGAGTTATCGCTGTGCTCGCCGGTGTGCACGCACATGAAGTGCCTGGTTCACTGGAACCAGGCCGACAGGACGTGGGATTGTCCATGCCATGGCTCGCGGTTTCGTCCCACCGGCGAAGTCCTGAGCGGTCCTGCCGAAGAGGCGCTGCAGAAAATCTAATTCGGAGTTCGTGGCACTCGATCAATCCTGCGATGACGATGTAGTCAGCAGCGCCGGGATGCCGCTCGGCCGGCGCTCCAACGGCCTGTCGTTGCCGGCAACGGCGGTGGCGATCAGCCATAGAGCAGCCAACGCGTGCACCAGGCCGCCTGGAATCCACATGAGCAACCCCGCCACCTGCTGATCCTCGAGCGGCGTGAGGCCGAATGGGGCCAAGCCCATCGCAGCGTATCGCGAATACCAGGCACTCCCGGCGAACGCCATCAAGGCGCCGAGCGCACCGCTGATAACCGAGGTGAAGAACAGGCAGACCGCGGCAATCGCCGCAGACGAAGCTACTTGCCGATGCCTCAGCATGGCGGTCCAGAACAGCAATGCCGACACGATGAACGAGAGATGCTGAGCGATATGCCACCCCTCGTGCGCTAATGCCAACTCGAACAGGCTCGGTGCGTGCCATAACCACAATGCGGCAGCTTGCAGCATCGTCGCGCCCGCTGCCGAAGACGCACCTGACCAAACCACACGTACCACAGATCGCTGGCTGAACGAGCCGAGCGCGAACCGCAGCCGGCGGGGAAATGCCCAGAGAAAGATTCCCAACGGGCGAGCGAGCACGAGCAGAGGCGCGGCGGCCAGCATGAATAACTCGTGCTCCAACATGTGCAGCGTGAAGGACGACTCGCCCGCCTCATGCAGTGGCGACACGGCCGCCGCGCTCATGATTAGCCAGCCGAGAAGAAATGCCGCGCAGCGTCGACGTAGGCCAACGGCTCCGTGATCCGAGCGGCGCATCAGCCGCCCTGCCCCACAGACGAACAGCAGCAGTGACAGCACTACCGGAATAGTCACGGCGGGAGTCAGCGTCCAGCCCGGCTCTTCATGTGCAACTGCTGTCAAGTGCGCCGCAGCGGTAGCGGGCATGGCCAGGGCCAACCACGCCAATCGCGCAGATCTCATCCGAAGCATGGAGGCACGATCAGGTCGGCAAGCAATTGCATGCAGATGGTCGCACCGAACAGGGCAGCGGACATCACGCTGAGCAATGGGACGAAGCGTGGCATCGGCTCGTCCCCCTCCGCTCCGCGATGCTGGCGCTTCGGCAGGACACGCCAACTGAGCCAACCGGCAACGACTATGCAGGACAACGCCAGCAGCCCGGCCAACAGTGCCCAATCCTGAGGACTGCGTCCGCACGCCGCGAAGCTCCAATTGGAGCCGAACTGGTGGTGAGCCGCCCAGGCGAGCGGCCCGACCAGCAGTCCCAACCAGGGTCGCAAGCCTGTGCCTGGCGTAGTCATGGCGACATTCTCGGCACCCAGTACAGAATGGCGTAGATGGGAATCCACGCCAGCGCCACGAAATGCCAGTACAGGCAATTGTCGGCGACATCGGAGAAGCGCTGCACGTCGATCTCATGCACGAGACCGATCGCGGTGAGGACCACCGTGTCGAGGACGTCAGTGAGCAGGTGCGTAGTGTGGATGACGAGCAGGGCCCAGACGATCGATCCGTACGCGTTCTCGTCCCAGCGAACGTTCAGCGCCGAGAATTCCTGGAAGCGCACGCCTATCAATAACAGGCCAGCCACCGACATGAGCACTAGTCCGACGCGGGTTGCAACGGGCCGCTGTGCATGCGCCGCCCTGCTCGTCCAGACGTTGGGAATCTCGCTCAGGAGCATCAGGACCGTGAAGATGCCGCTGACGAGCAATCCGGGCTGGCGGTGCAACGGCGGCCACGGCGTCGTGTGGTTCATGAGGAAAAAATAGCTGCCGGCACCGAGGATGAAGGCGGTGCCTTCGATCACCATGAAGCCGACGACGCCCCACCAGATGAGCGTGCGATAGCCGAAAGCGTGGTCCGGCAATTGCGAGACGGCGCCGACGATGCGTGTTCTCGGAGGCACTGTCACGGGTGAGTCCACAGCTCGCCGACCTTGCGGCCGAGGATGCGACCGCGCTTCGGCCAGAACCAGGCAATGAGACAAATAGCCACAGGCAGCGCGCCGTAAACCACCGCCCACGAATCGAAAATAGACGCGACGAACCATGCCGTGGTCGCAAGCGCAGTCCACATCGGCCAGATACTGGGCTCGGCCGAAGGCTGGCGTATGTCGGCGATTGCGTCCGCGGCCGTAGTGCAGAGCAATTCGCGGCGCGAGTTGGACAGGCCTTCCAGCACGTGCCGCTCTGGCGTCCACAACGCCTCGCGAGCGGTCACCACCGGCACGAACGTAAAATTCCAGGCAGGCGGCGGCGATGCCGTCGCCCATTCGAGTGTCGATGCACCCCACGGATTGTCGCCTGCGGCGGCGCCGGTACGCAGGCTTGCGATCACGTTGACGATGAACAACAGCACGCTTATCGCCAGTAATACGGCGCCAAGCGTCGCCGTGAGATTCAACGGCCCCCAACCGAGTTCAGCTGCGTATGTATAGATTCGCCGCGGCATGCCCGCGAGCCCGAGGATGTGCATCGGAAAGAACGTGACGTGGAAACCGATAAAGAACAATCCGCATTGCCAGCGACCCAACCGTTCGCTCAGCAGCCTGCCGGTGAACTTCGGGAACCAGTAATAGAACGCACCGAACAGCGGCATGACGGCGCCGCCGATCAAGACATAGTGGAAATGCGCGACGACGAAGTAAGTGTCATGGACCTGCAGGTCGAGTGGCACGGCTGCGAGCATCACGCCGGTAAGGCCGCCGAGGACGAAGGTGACGATGAAGGAAATGACGAACAGCATCGGCGTCTGCAGCCGCGTCTTGTCGCCGGGCTTGCCAGAATACAGCGTGGCGATCCACGCAAAGATCTGCACGCCCGATGGGATCGCGATCATCATGCTCGCCGCGGTATAGAAGCTGTTGCCGAGGCGCGGCAGCCCTGTCGCGAACATGTGATGCACCCACAGGCCGAACGCGAGCAGCCCGGTGCCGACGAGCGACACCACCATGGCGGAGTAGGCAACCACGGTGCGGCGGGAGAAGGTCACGACGATGGAGGACACCATGCCGAGCGCCGGCAGGAAAATGATGTAGACCTCCGGATGACCGAAGAACCAGAACAGGTGCTGCCACAGCAGCGGATCGCCGCCTTCCACCGGATTGTAGAAATGCGTCCCGACCAGCCGGTCCGCGATCAGGAAACTCGACGACAGCATGACTGCCGGCATGGCAAGCATCACCATGAGCGACGTCACCAGCATCGACCATAGAAAGAGCGGCATGCGCGACAGCGACATTCCAGGCGCCCGCTGCTTGAGTATCGTAGTGACCAGTTCGACCGCCACTGCGAGAGCGGCCACTTCGGTGAAAGTGATCATCTGCGCCCAGAAATCCGTGCGCTTACCCGCGGAAAACTCCGGGCCGGCGAGTGGCACGTAGGAGAACCAGCCGGTCTCAGGGCCGATGTTCAGGACGAAGGCGATCCAGATCATGCTGCCGCCCGCCAGGTAGACCCAGTAACTATAGGCATTGAGACGCGGAAAGGAGATGTTCCGCGTGCCGCACATCAGCGGCACCAGGAAAATCGCCATGGCTTCCATGATGGGCACGGCAAACAGGAACATCATGGTGGTGCCGTGCATGCTGAACAGCTGGTTGTAGCGGTCCGGCCCGATCAGCGGATTCGCCGGCTGCGCCAGTTGCAATCGCATCAGCAATGCCAGGATGCCCGCCAGCACGAAGAACACAAAGCCGGTCACGATATAGCGCCGCGCGATGATCTTGTGATCGACTGTGGCTAGGCGCTCCCACACGCCGCGTCCTGTTCCCCAGGTTCTCTCCAACTGCGCCTCAACGGCCGCAAGCTCCGTTGCATCCGCTTCGCGTGGCAACGTTTCGCTGCTCATTTCAGCGTGTCCAGATAGGCAACCAGCGATGCGAGATCGGCGGTTGCAAGCTGCACCTGCGGCATATGATTGCCGGGCTTCACGGCCTGTGGATCGCGCAACCAGTCTTGCAACGCCTGCGGCGAATAGGCCTTCGCGCCGGCCGCGAGCCAACGGCGACTCGCGAAGTGAGTGAGGTCGGGGCCTGTCTGTCCGGCAGCGTCCGTCCCGTGAATCTGATGGCAGGTCGCGCATGCACCATTCATGAATACCTGCATTCCTTGCTGCTGCTGCGGGGTCGCTGGCGGTGTCGCGGGAGAGAGCTGTCGTTCGCGCCAGCGCTCGAATGAGTCGCCGCTGACCACTCGTGCATCGAGTGCCATCTGGGCGTGCTGCAATCCGCAGAACTCGGCACACTGGCCGCGATACGTTCCTTCGCGCCGTGGCGTGATCAGCAGCGTGTTGGTGCGGCCGGGAATGAGATCGCGCTTGCCGGCCAGGTTGGGCACCCAGAAGCTGTGGATCACATCCTCGGCCTGCAATTCAAGCAGCACCGGTCGATTCACCGGCAGGCGCAGTTCATTGGCGGTGACGATGCGGTTCGACGGCAACGCATCCTCATATTCGATCCGCCACCACCATTGCGTCGCGGTCACTTTGATCTTCAATGCATTGTCGGCATTCGCCAATGCGAGCCGGCGATCCAGCAGGAAGCTGCCAATGGTCAGCACGAGCAGCCCGACGAGAATCAACGCAGTCCATCCTGTCAATGCTCGCGTCAACGAGACTTCCGTTGCCGCCTGTACCGCCCGATCATCCGGTTTCGTAGTCAGCAGATGTCGCTGGCGATACAGCGCATACGCGAGGAACAACAACACGAGCAGGTACATGAAACCGCAGACACCGATCATCAGCGTCCACAGACCACGAACTCCGGCAGCCTCGTCGCCGGCCGCGTCGAGAGCAGATTGCTGCCCACTGCAGCCTTGAAGCATGCCGGCCGCGAGACACAGCCATCGATGAGCCCGCACGGTCAGCCTCCTGGCGGCGAGTCAGGCGCGACGTTGCGCGGCGGCTGTTTTTCGATCTGCGTTTTCGCCGGACCGGAATTCAGCTCATCGCCGCGCGCTGGCGGCACATCCTTGGGCAGGTTGCCGCTCATCGCTCGTACATACGCCGCGATCTCCCAGATCTGCTGGTCCGGAATACGATCGCGGAACGATGGCATCCCATTGGGCCGGCCTTCGACGATGCTCGAATGGATCTGCTCGATCTCCCCGCCATAGCGCCATTGATCGTCCATCAGCGGCGGACCGATGTCGCCGCCGCCCGCTGCGTGACAGCTGTAGCAGTTGTACCAGTCGTAGTAGCGTTTGCCCTCGCCGACATGGAAGGCGTTCTGTTCGTAGCGCGCGGCGACCGGGTCCTTCGCTACCGGCATCGGCGAACCGCCGACGCGGAAGTCGGTGGGCGAAACCTCGGCAGGTGTGGCTGGCGACTCGTGGAACGCGCGATTCTCACGTTCACAGGCCGCGAGCGCCAGCGTGCTCATGAGCACTAGGCCGAGTACGACGAAATCAGTGCGGCAAGGTGAAGACATACAGCATGCCTCCGATGCCGCTTTGCTTCTTGAGCTCGGCCAGCATGTTCGCGAAGCCCTTCGCTGCCGTGGGATCGCGCTCGTCGATCTCGCTCGACACCATGGCGCCGGCCCAGCCGCCGATGCCCGACAGGATGGCAACATATTGGTGACCGTCGGGTCCACGCCATGTGGTCGGTTGACCGATGATTCCCGAGGCGGTGTGGTACTGCCAGAGAACTTTTCCTGTTGCTGCGTCAACGGCCTTGAAGAATCCTTCCAGGTTGCCGTAGAAGACGACACCGCCGGCCGTCGCCGCTGTCCCGCTCCACACCGGCCAGCGCTCGGTGATTCCCCAGACTTTGGCCCGCTTCGCCGGATCCCATGCCATGAACTCGCCGGCATTGCCGCCGGGACCGGGATAGAAGCGCGGGTTCACACCGAGATATCCGGTACCGGCGATGTAGGAAACCGGCTTGGTCTCCCAGTCCATGCACAGGTTGTTGTGCGGCATGTAGATGAGCCCGGTCTGCTTGCTGAACGCCGAAGGACTCCAATCCTTGGCGCCGGGAGAATTGGGACAGACTTCGCGCACGATCTGGCCCAATTTGGGAATCTTGTCGGGATTGTGGATCAACCGTCCCGTTTTCAGATCCACGCCTCGCGATGCGGTGATATAGGTATACGGATCGGCCGCGAGCACTTCGCCGCTGGTCCGATCGATGACATACATATAGCCATTGCGCTCCGGCCGCACCAGCACCTTGCGTGGCTGCCCGTTCCACTGCATGTCGAGCACGATGTTCTCGTTGACGGCGGAATGGTCCCAGAGATCGTGCGGAGTGAATTGATAGAACCATCGCGCCCTTCCCGTGTCGGGCTCGCGGGCGAAGATGCCGTCAGTCCAATGGTTGTCGCCCGGTCGTACCTCGTGATTCCAGGGACTGGGATTGGAGGTGCCGTAGTAGATGAGATCGAGATCGGGATCGTAGGAAATCCAGCCCCAGCTGCCGCCGCCGCCGATTTTCCATGCGTCCGCCGGCCATTGCGTGACACCGAGATCCTTACCGAGGTACTGCGGATAGAAAGGCTTGAAGTACGCCGGATCGATCAACACGTCCGCATCCGGTCCGGTGGCGTAGGCACGCCAGGCAATGCTGCCATTGTCCGCATTGAGCGCCGCCAGCCAGCCCCGGGCGCCGAACTCCGCTCCCGAATCACCTACGAGCACTTTGCCTTTGACGACCAGCGGCGCCATGGTGAAGGTCTCGCCGACGCGCCAGTTGCCTACTTGTGTCTTCCACAGCACCTTTCCCGTAGCCGCATCGAGCGCGATGGTATGGGCGTCGATGGTATTGAAGAAGATCTTGCCATCCGCGTAGGTCGGCCCGCGGTTCACTGGCTGGCAGCACGCCACGCCTTGGGCTGCCGCTGCCGGCTTGGGCTCGAACTTCCACTTGAGCGTGCCGCCCGAGCGCAGATCCACCGCATAGACGACGTTCGGATAAGGCGTTACGAAATACAGCGTGTCGCCTATGACGATGGGCGCGGATTCCTGGCCCTTCAAGGTTCCGGTTGCAAACGTGAAGGCCAGCCGCAGTCCGCCGACATTGCGGGTGTCGATCTCGTCGAGGCCGCTGTACCGTGTGTTCGCATAGTCGCGGGATGGCATGGTCCATTGGCCATCTTCCGCAGGCGATGCGGACATAGGAACCGAGATGGGAGCAGCGGCCAGATACTGCCCGGGATCCGCGGCGGCGGACAAGCCCCACGACGTTGCAGTCACGCCAGCGACGATTGCCATCGCGGATACGATTCGCCCCACAGCAGCTCCATGCACGTTAGCACTCATGGATGCGATAAATTCGCACTGCAGTTGTTTGTTCCTGCCGGCTGCGCGTCCGGTGTTAAGGATTCGACACGCAATGGCCTCCAGCGGGAACTACCCGCTCGCTGCTGTCATTTTTGGCTGACAGCTGATCGCAGGTCTGCAGGAACATGCTCAACACACCATTGACGGCGCTGCTCGCTCTCGTACTCTATCCGGCCTGGCTCCTTGCCGGCGGGGCGGACTACGTCTGCCATCGAATGACGCGCATCGAGGACACTTCGGGGCCGATCGAGTCGCTTCTACACCTGGCTCAATTCTTTGTTCTGCTGATCGCGATGTTTATCTATGTCGCGTTCGAGGTGACGCGCGTGACCTTCGCCATCATCGCCCTGGCGGTCCTGCTCCACAGCGTCCTCGCCTTCATGGATACCACCTTCACCGATGGACGCCGGCGCATCGCGCCGTTCGAGCAATGGATCCATGGTCTGCTCGACTGTATTCCTTGGTTCGCGGTCTGCCTGATCGGCTTGCTGTCCTGGGACCGGTTGCTCTCCGGCGCACCCGCGATGACCGGTGACGTCGATATCAGCAGGGCCGAGGGGTGGCTCCTCAGCAGCTTCCTGGTACTGACCGGCATTCCTATCGTCGAGGAGCTGGCGCGTGCGCTGCGAGGCGCTGCAGGGAAAACGCGACCCACCTCACGCGGGTCACGCCGGTTTGGCCACCATGAGATAGAAGACCCCGACCAGTGCACCGAAGGCCACCACGCCAAGCGCCACCCAGAATCGCAGGTATCGCCAGTATTGCGGCGGTAGTTGGGTCCGCTCCGCAGCGGCTGCTTGTGCCAGGTCGCGCATGCGGATCTGCATCCACACCACTGGCAGCCATGCGGCGCCAGCGAGCAGATACAACGCGAAGGACCAGGTGATCCAGCGGCTAGTCAACGGAATCCCCAGCAGATGGACCATGTAGAAGCCGGTCAACGGTTGCAGCACGATGGTCGGAGTAGTGAACAACCAGTCCGCCAGAACGACATGGCGCACCGTGACGGCGGTGGCATGTGCATCGCGAGTGAGGCTGGTCAGCAGCATGTAGTAGGCCGAGCCTATCCCGGTTCCAAACAACACCGTGGAGGACAGGATGTGCAGCCACTTGACGATCACGAACTCCATGCCGGTTCCTCCAGCGTGTACAGCAGGTAGATGGCGGCCGCGAACGGAATATTCTTCAGCAGCGGACCGTACGGGTGCAGCCAGAATTCCGGCAGCCACAGGGAAATAATGACGGTGTAGCCGATCATCAGGGTCAGTTGCGCACGCCACAACCAGCGGCGGCCCCTCAACACCAGGGTCCCAAACCCAAACGCGAGGTCGAGCAACGCGGCCGTGTAAAGAGCCGCAGTGGCAAGCGACCCTGTCAAGCCGGTGCGGGCCAGCAGCGCGTAGCTGTTCTCAGTCGGGTAGAGCCCGAGAGACACGATGCCAGTCCACAGCCACACCGCAGCGACAGCCACTCTCAGCATGGGAAGCAACCAACGTAGCTTCGCCACCTGCTGCGTTGCTACCGCGGTTCCAGGATCGATGAATCGGAGCGGATCGCGAAGCTGCCTGCCCAGCCGCTGCGTGACGGGCTTGGGATCGCCGACACTTCCAGCTGCAAGCATGGTCAATGTGTCGCTGCCCAGGATGCCGATGCGCAACGCGTCGGAAGCAGCAGCAGCTACTCGCATGAGTGGCTTGGGAATGACAATGAAGCGAGCAGGCGGCAATCGCATGCCGGTGCGCAGGCAATCTAGAAAGTCATGCAGAGACAACTCACGCGGACCGACGATGGGCACGATCGATCGCACAGTGCCGGTGCTCACGGTCAGCTCGGCCACCGCATCGATCATATCGTCGACATAGATGGGCTGAATACGTTCGCTGCCATCTCCCGGCAACGGCACCAAAGGCAAGCTGGCCAGCATGTCGAACAGCTGGGCGCTGCCACCGCCTGGACCGTAGACCAGCGAAGGACGCACGATGCACCAGTCGAGTGGCAATGCCATCAACGCGTCATCGGCGCGCGCCTTGCTACAAAAATATTCCGTCGTGCCGCTGTCAGCACCTAGTGCGGATATCTGCACTACCCGACTAACGCCCGCCGCCACGCAGGCATGGAACAATGCAGTCGGCATCAGCGTGTGCAATTCCTGAAAGCGCTGGCTTCCCTGCTCGCGAATAATGCCCACCGCATTGACCACCGCATCCACGCCGCGCAGCCTCGGTATCCAGCTGTCGATTATCACTTCCTTGGTGAGATCGACGCCGATATCGTCGCGCTGCGGATGCCGCGATATACCTATCACCCTATGCCCGCGAGCCAGCAACGCCTCCCGCAGACGTCGACCGATGAAGCCACTGGCACCGGTAACGAGGATCGTCTTCATTGGAACAAGCAGGTGTACTGCATGCTTACCGCAAGTAACGGGCTGTTCGTGCGCTACGCGCGGCGGCAGTAAAAGGTTCGCGATAAGGGGGGTTCATGCATAAGAACGCCGAGGTCGAACGATGGTTCAATGCAGCTTCCCACGCCCTCGCTTCCGGTGGCGCGGCGGCAGTGCTGTCGGGTCTCATGTTGGGCTGGCGCAGCCATCGCGATGAGGGCAGCGCAGCCGGCGGGCTCAACGCTCCAAGTCAATGGCTATGGGGAGAGCAACGCGCCCGCACGCGTAGATTCTCGGTGCGGCACACGGTCGCTGGAGCGGCTATCCATCTCGGTACATCCTGGTTCTGGGGCGTCTTGTATGAACGATTTCTCGGAGGAAAGCGCACTTCGCAAATCTCCGCCGCGCGAATCGCAGCCGAGGCCGCCGGCGCCACCGTGGCAGCCTATTTGGTCGACTATCACTTGACGCCGCGGCGCCTTCAGCCCGGGTTCGAAAAGCACATGAGCCCGGCATCGATGGCGCTCGTCTATGCAGGCTTCGCGGCAGGCCTGACCGCGGCCACACTTGCAATGCGACGGCGCTGTTCCAGCCAAATCCTCGCCGTTGAACGACAGCCAGAGGGTGACGACAATCGGCCGGCAGGATGACCCGGCCGGGAACCTACAGGCAGGCCGGGCCTGACGCCGCAAACGATGCCCTGATGAACACCGCGGGCGTAGACGTCGCCGTTGTAGGCGGAGGCCTGGCTGGCTTGTCCTGTGCGCTAGCACTTCGCGGCAGCGGCCTGAGCGTCGACGTAATCGAAAGCAGCGGATCTCTTGGCGGGCGCGCTCGCAGCTGGATGGATGCAAGGACGGGAGACGTCATCGATCTTGGGCCGCATATCCTGGTGAGCGAGTACGGAAACATGCTGGCCTTGCTGCGGATGCTGGGAACGCAGGATCGCATCGCCTGGCAGGCCGATCGCCTGATCCGTCTGGTCGAGCAGGATGGCAGGGTCACGGATATGCATCAGCATGCGTTGCCGCCTCCGTTGCATCTGCTACCCAGCATGGCCAAGGTTCGCAGTGTCGGTCTGCGCGATAAATGGTCGAATCGGAAAATGGTCGGGCTCGCCATGCGTGTGGACGAGCGCGTAGTCGCGGAGCTAGACGACATGTCGGCGCTCGAACTGCTGCAGCGCTCAGGCGTCAGCGAGCGGTTCATCGACTGGTTCTGGGCGAGCGTCTGCATGGCCGTAATGAATCTGCCCCTCGACCTGTGCTCGGCCGGAGCACTGCTGCGGATCGCGGCGCGACTGCTCGGAAGACAGGGCTACCGGATCGGGTTACCGACTTGCGGACTGGCTGAATTATTCGCGCCGCAGGCTGGGAAAATCATCGCAGCAGAACTCGGGCGCATTCGTCTCCACACGCGCGCGATGAGCCTGTCCATGGATAGCGGACGCGTCGCGGGAGTGCGGCTAGCAGATGACTCCATGATTCCGGCGAGACATGTCGTTCTAGCAATACCGCCGCATGAGCTGCATGCATTGCTGAGCCGCACCGGGATTTTGACTCGGCACACGCAGCTGCTGCAGTCGTTCGAGCCCTGTCCCTACATCAGTGCATATCTCTGGTTCGACCGCAAAGTCACCACTCAGAGCTTCTGGTCCCAGGTGTGGAACCCCGCCGGCCTGGTCACCGATTTTTACGACTTGTCGAATTTCCGGCGGGCCGGCACGTCGGGCGGCTCGCTGCTCGCTAGCAACATCATCTTCAGTCACCGGGCTCACGGGCTGGAGGACGAGGAAATCATCAGGCGCGTCGTGAACGAAGCAGCTCGGGCCGCGCCGACGATCGGGCAGGCACATCTCGAGCATGCCGTGGTCAGTCGAATTCCCATGGCGATCGCCTGTCCCCTGCCCGGCATGGAAAAACTCCGCCTGGAGCCGAGCATAGGCATAGACGGCTTGCTGATCGCCGGTGACTGGACGCGCACCTGCCTGCCTTCGTGCATGGAAAGCGCGGTGCATTCGGGATTCACCGCGGCGGAAATCCTTTGGACGTCCATCGGACGACCGCGGCGGTTGGTTATTCCCCTGCCTCCCGTGCAGGGCTTGTCACGAGTTGCCCGGATCCTTCCCGGCGACCCACTGGCACCCTTCGCTGGGCAATCGTCTCGGCTGGAGCGGCCATGACGCAATATCCAACAGCGCCATGGCACTTGACTGGAAATTCCATTCAATCGCTGCGACTGGTCGAGATCGAGCGGGTGCGGGATTCGGTGCCCTGCGCTCTGCGAATAGTACCGGTCCTGCCGGGCAAGACGCTCGCAGCTGTCTACTGTGGCAGCTACGAGATCGGCTCCACGTTGGTCTACCATGAGCTGATCGTGGCTGCCGCGCTCGTGGCGCACGCAGGGAAACTCGGCTTCTGGATTGCCGAAATCTACGTTGACGATCCACAGGCGCAGGCCGGCGGCCACGGGATCTGGTCGTTGCCAAAGCAGCTTGCACGATTCGACTGGGCACCGCATCGAGGGGCTGTCACGATCGAGCAGGCGGATCGCGTCATCGCGCGATTCGAATGGAAGCCGCGGCCCAGCCTGATACCGATTCCGCTCTGGTTGCCGGTCTTGGTCCAGCGTGCCGCGCGGCTGGTGAGGTTCCATGCGAAAGGCTACTGCACGACCGCACTCGTCCCCGGCCGCATCGTTCCGGCTGTTGGCAGCCTTGCGCATTCGCTAGGTTTCCATCGGGCTCGGCGTCTCTGGTCCGGGAATAATCTACACCTTAGAATCGATGCACCGCGCGACGACAATCGTCTACCCGCCCGCGACGATTAGCCCTGCAACATCGTCCTGGCGGGTTCCTGCTCCAGTGCCCGCCGTATGTCCTCGCTTCCCGCCGTGCCCTTCTGCAATACTTTTTCTAGATTCCTGGCATACTTTTCCATTCGCTTCGGCGGCAGCAGCGGCTCATTGGGATCGATGGGCGCTTCGATCAGCGCCGGACCATCGTGACCCAGGGCGGCTGCAATAGTCGATCCGCAGCCCTGCGCCGATTCGATTCTGAATCCCTTGATGCCAAAGCCTTCCGCCACCGCTGCAAAGTCGATGGGCTGCAGATCGCACTCGTACTCCGGATTGCCGAGGAACATCATCTGCTCCCACTTGATCTGGCCCAGGGTGTTGTTCTTGACGACAACGATCTTGATCGGCAAGCGATAACGCACGATGGTGGCCAGTTCGCCGAGCAACATACTCAATCCACCGTCGCCGGCGAAGGCGATGACCTGCCGTCCAGGGTTTGCCAGCGCCGCCGCGATTGCATAGGGAATGGCGCAGCCCATCGATGCCATCAAGCCCGAGCCAGCGAACATCTGCCCGCTCCGTGCGTCTACATACCTTGCCAGCAGTCCGGTGTTGTGCCCGGAATCCCAGGTCACGATTGCCGTCGGGCTCAGTCGATCTCCCAATTCACGCGCCAGGCGCCCCGGCTTCAGCGGCATCTGCTCGCTACGGGCTGCCTCGTTCAACAGCTCACGCCACTCTTTCATGCGCCTTTGCGCTGTCTCCAGGAAACTGCGATCCATGCGTCGCTCCAGCCTGGCATTCAACATCGTAAGCGTCATCCGCGCGTCGCCGACTAGAGCGACATCAGCGGGTGCGCGAAGACCGATGCGAGTTGCATCGCTATCGATCTGGACCACCTGCGCTTGTCCGGGTTTGGGGTAGTACTCGATGTACGGAAAAGTAGAGCCGACGATCAGCAGCGCATCGCACTCTTCCATTGCCTCCTGCGAGGGGCGTGTACCGAGCAGCCCGATGCCGCCAGTGGTCAGGGGATGATCGTCTGGAATGACTGCCTTGCCGAGCAGTGCTTTAACGATAGGCGCGCCGAGGATCTCCGCTGTTCGCACCAGTTCGTCGGATGCGTGCAAGGCGCCCTGCCCTGCAAGGATCACTACCCGCTGCGCAGAGTTGAGCACAGCGGCCGCCGACGACACCTCCTGCGCTATCGGTGCAAGCGATGAAGCCGCTCCGGCGAGGGAAGTATGATGGGCTACGTTGCGCGTCGACGGCGTGGTCGATGCCATCGGCTCCTCCTGGACATCGGTGGGAATGGCAACGTGTGTTACGCCCCGCTCGCTGAGCGCGATACGACAAGCGAGCGACGTGACATTCTCTACATGAGCAGGCCCCATGATTCGCGCCGAGTAGCGGGCGACATCGTTGAATAGCCGGCAATGATCCACGTCCTGCTGGGTGAAGGTATCGATGAGATCGTGATACGGCAGCCCGGTGATCGCGATCACCGGTGCACGATCCGCCTTGGCGTCGTAGAGCCCGTTCAGCAGGTGAATACCGCCGGGGCCCGTCGTCGCCAGGCAGCAGCCGAGCTTGCCGGTAAATTTCGCATGCGCACAGGCCATGAAGGCGGCGGACTCCTCATGCCTGACCTGAATGAAGCGTACCTGGTCCTGGCGGGTGCGGATGGCTTCCATGACGCCGTTGATCCCATCGCCCGGCATGCCGAAAATGGTGTTCACGCCCCAGCGGATCAGGGTCTCGACCAAGATATCGGATGCGTTCTTGCTCACGGCAAACTTCTCCAGCAGCGCCCACGCCGCGACGACAGTGTCTGCAACTCGAATCGAAACCCCTCGTTGGGACGGGCAGCGAGCATCCTCGCTATTGCGTCGTCAACACGCGGTGCAGAACTCAATTGCGCGGAGGAGCCATCGATAAAGCCGAGAACTCCCGCTTGGCATGCTCGAGATGGTCGAGCACCACGGGCAACTGCTCCGCTGCGTATTTGCGCAATGGCTCGTTCTGGCCGTAGCTCAACTCCCACAGCAGTAGGTTCGCCGTCCGCTGGTGATCGGTAATCTGCGCCGTGAGATACGCCTGGTCGAATTCCGCCGCTGGCTTGGCATTGAGTTCATCGCGTAATGTCTTGTGCTCGGGATCCAAGCCGTCGGGCAGCTCGGTGCGATTTTTTCCGAGGCGCAGGAGTTGATCGCTGGATTTGCCGTGCTCGTCCACCATGCGCTTGGCGAAATCCTTGACGGACGACGTCTTCGACTTCTGTTGCGCCAGCTTGCCTAAGTCTATTTCGGCGCGACCGCCGAGCGCGGCCTCGCGCACGAACAGCTTGTCCTGGGTATTGGCAAAATCCGCCGCTGGTTTCGCGGCATTGACGCCGGGCGTGTCGGGGGATAACCCCGCGGGATTACCCGTCAACTGCGCGATTGCGCTGCAGGGTAGATACAGAACCGCCGCCAAGACCGGTGTGAGAAGGCGACAGGCAGATCGATTCGAGTTGTTCATGTGGGCTCTCCTGCTCAAAGCGACAGCATGTAGGCGACCAGCGAATCCTTCTCGTCCTGCGTCAGCTTCACGCCCAGCACCAAATTGAAGTACTCCACGGTATCGGCGAGCGTCAGCAGCCGACCATCATGCAGATAAGGCGGGGAGTCCTTGATTCCGCGCAACGTGAATGTCTTGATGGGCCCATCCGGCAACGCCGCCTGGTCGTTGTATATCTTGCCCGGCCGGTAGAATCGTTCGAGCTTCAGGTCGTGCATGTTGTTGTCCAGGAACGAGAGCGCCGGGACATGACACTCGGCGCAGCGGCCCTTGCCCAGGAAGACCTTTTCGCCTGCGAGCTCCTGTGCGGAGGCCTTCTGCGGATCGAGGCGTCCCATCACGTCGAGCTTCGGTGCCGGCGGAAAATCTATGATGTTCTGCATCTGCGCCATCATGGCAACCTGGTTGGGACGGTCGGGCAGGTTCACGCCTTTGCGCGTGGCGCTCACATGATCGCCATTGAAGTAAGCGGTGCGCTGCTCGAACTCGCTGAAGTCCTCGACCGAGCGCAGCGAGCGCTTCGAGCCGTGAATCTGCTGATTGAAGAGGCCGCGCAAGCTGGTGGTGTCGAGACGGAATCGGGCCGCCTGCGGCCGTACATCCGGTGTCAGGTGAAAAGCAGCGTTGCTATGGAAATTTTGATGGCAATCGAGACAGGTCACGCCATCGCTCTGCTCGCCGACCTTGCGATCTTCCGTCTGGTTGAATTCTTCCTGCGGAAAGGGCGTGAGCAGCAGCCGCATTCCTTCCATCTGCACCGGCGTCAGGATGCCGACCATCATGCCGTAGTAGTTCCTGATAGTGAGCAGCTTGCCGCCAGAGACATCGCCAAGGTCGGGGCGCGTGGTGAGAAAGATCGGCGCTGGAAATTCCGGAGTAAAGCGTTCCGGCAGATCGAACGAAACGTCGAACCGCTGCAGATCGCGGCTCTCGGCGCGGCGTATCTGGTCGATCTGTTCCTGAGGGAACACCTGTCCACCGGTCAACTGCTTCACGTGCGGCAAGGGCAGGAATCCCAGCGGCAGTGCATTGCGTTCCTTGATCTGGTCCGGCGTCATCTGCGCCAGCGAATCCCAGGTGGTGCCGGCAGCAAGCTTGACTCGCACACCACCCTGCACCGCATGGCGTCCGCCGGACATCTTCACTCCGGGGAGCGGCCGGTCGCTGAGATCGTAGCGCTCCGCCAGGAGTGCCTGCTGCCGACGTTCCACCGCCGGCTTCGCCGCTTCGTCATTTCGCCGTACGACGTCGGGCGGCAATGTAGGAAGTGGACGATACGTTGCATCCGGTGGCAGCGGATCGCTGTAGACGAGCGGCAGGTAACATGAACTCAGCAGCCCTGCCGCGAGCAGCGACGCCTGAATGGCCGTGCGAGTCGTCTTCCGGTCGGTACGAGTAAGCATCCGCGTTCTCCTTTTCCTTCGATGTGCCGCAACCGGGATGCGCAGTAAATTGTTCCTGCGGCGTATGTCTATTTATGCGCAGCGCCTGACGAGTGGCCCTCCGCAATCGCACGTGCCAGCTCTTCCATCAGCCTGTCTGCATCGACCGGCTTCTCGCATCGGCGCACATCACGATGAGGCTGCGGAATTTTTTGCGGGTCGTAGCCAGTGCAGAAGATGAAGGGAACGTCGATAGCGCGCAATGCATCCGCCGCGGGAAAAACCATCGTCCCTCTCACATTGATGTCCAATGTGGCGCCGTCAAGCTGTGCGCCGCACTTGGCTATCAGGTTCAGGGCCTGGGGTACCGTGCCGGCCGGTCCGACCACCTGGGCCCCCGCTGCAGTCAGCCATTCGGTCAATTCCATCGCGATCAGGTATTCGTCTTCCACGACCAGGATGCGCCGCCCGGTAAATCGTTCAGCGGTCATCACCTCAGTGGCTCTCCTCTACTCCTGCGATGGGTACCTCGACCCGACAGTGCACGCCGTCGGCAAGAAATTCCAAGTTCGTGTCTGCACTGAGTTGATACCGCAGGGCCTGTTCAATGAGTTCGGTACCGTACCCTCGACGACGTGCAGTGGCGTCAGCCGGCATCACCAGGCCGGTCTCGCGCCACTCCAATGCAACTCTCCATTCATCGTCGCGCTTCTCTACGCGCCATGAAATATCGAGACGCCCGCCTTCCTGTTTCAGCGCGCCATATTTGACCGCGTTGGTCGTCAGCTCATGCAGAGCGAGGCCGACCGGCTGCGCAGCAGTCCTCGGAATGTTGACGCTGGGTCCTTCGAGGCGAACCTTGGATGAACGATCCACCGGCAGGTGGGCAGCGAGTTCCATGTCGATCAGCTTGCGCAGATCGACCACGCCATGGCTGCCATATGGCGACAGGCTCTCCGCCCGCGACAAAGCCTGCAGCCTGTGATCCAGCTCGCGAATGAAGTCAGCAAGTGTGGGAGCGGACCTGGCACTGCGATGTGCAATCGACTGAACGATCGTTATCAGGTTCCGCGTGCGGTGCTGCAATTCTGCGAGCAGCACATCCTGGCTTTCTCGCAGGCCGCGCAGCTGATGAATATCCGTGGAGGCGCCGACCCATTCGACCGGTGCCTCATCGCCCCGCTGCAGCGGCATCGCCCGCGTCTGGTGCCACCGGAATTCACCGTCGGCCACCCGGCGTATGCGATGTTCGACCTCATAGATGCCCGACCGGGATGCTACCTCCCAGCTTTCCCTCGTATGCGGCCGATCCTCCGGATGCACCGCCTCGAGCCAGCCCCACTCGCGACTATCCGCATCGGACAGCCCGGTGTACACGACCCATTGCGGACTGCCCCAGGTTCGCAGTCCATCGCCCAGCGAAGTGAAGACCAGCTCGGGAATATTGGTGGCCAAGGTGCGAAAGCGTTCCTCCGACAGCCGCAGCAACTCATCGGCGCGGCGGCGATCGGTGAGGTCCCTCATGTACTTGACGAAGCCGATGCCATCCGCCAGCGGCGTCATCACGCCCGAGCCCCAGAATCGTGATCCGTCCTTGCGTACGTGCCAGCGCTCATCCTCCGCCGTGCCGTCGGCGAAGGCCGCGGCCCGCTCCGTGTCCGGCGCATTCTCGGCCAGATCCTCCGGCGTGAAAATCATATCCGCGTGGAGCAGGTCAGCTTCGGTGTAGCCGAGCAGCAGCCGTGCCCCGCTGTTCAATGTCAGGACATGGCCCTGGGGATCGGTGACGATGATTGCGAGATCGACGGCGGAATCTGCTGCACGGGCCAGCAGTTTGTCATGCCGGTGCCGGTCCGTCTCGAATGGCGTCGGCGCGTCTGTAGTCACGACTTATCCATCTTGTAGTCGATCCTGAACCTTCCAAGCCTGCACTTGGACATTGCACGGGACACTCCACGGGACATTGCACGCTCGACTGCGGTGCTGCCATGTTTGCACGCCATCGCCGCACCTCCCGGGGGATGTAGTGAAGCTGGCAACGCCGAAGGAAATACATCGGTTCCTTCGCGCTCGGATGGATTTCGGGCATTTCGCGGGTGAGTTGCTGACAACACCGAATCGGCTTGCGGCGCGGTGATGCTCTGACTCTCTGGCGGAACTTTACGCGACGTTGACTCGTCCTGCTTCGACCACGACGGTCGAATCCATGAGCGCAACCATCCGTATCGGCATTTCCGGCTGGCGTTATAAACCCTGGCGCGGAGTATTCTACCCGGCGGGGTTGGCGCAGCATGGTGAACTCCGGTTCGCCGCAAAAAGGTACGGCGGTATCGAGATCAATGGTTCGTTCTATTCCCTGCAAACCCCCGCCTGCTACGAGCGATGGCATGCCGACACGCCGAGCGATTTTGTATTCGCGGTGAAAGGCAGCCGCTACATCAGCCACATGCGCCGACTGATCGATGTGCGCGTGCCATTGGCTAATTTCTTTGCCTCGGGCCTGTTCAATCTGCGGGAGAAATTCGGGCCCATTCTCTGGCAGTTGCCGCCGACATTTAAGTTCGATGCGGCTCGTATCGCGTCCTTCCTGGAACTGCTTCCCCGCGACACGGAGCAGGCATTGAGGCTTGCCCGTTCGCGCGATGCGCGATTGAAGGGCCGCGCGCGATTGGCGATCGACGAAAATCGGCCGCTACGCTACGCAATGGAAGTACGTCACGACAGCTTTCGCGATGAGTCATTCATCAGCCTGCTACGCGAGCACAATATAGCGCTGGTCGTGGCAGACACTGCCCAACGCTGGCCTTACCTCGAGGAAGTCACGGCCGACTTCATGTACCTGCGACTGCACGGAGAACAGGAGCTTTACAAGAGCGGCTATACGGATGAATCCCTGGACCGCTGGGCTCAGCGCATCAAGGCCTGGAGCCGCGGTTCGCAGCCGAAAGATGCTGCCCGGGTTTCGACGAAGCGGCCCGCGCGTGCGGCCAGTCGCGACATCTATTGTTTTTTCGACAACGACGCCAAGGTTCACGCACCCTTCGATGCCCAGAGGCTGATGCAGCGGCTGGGATTGGCGACAGAGCCGAGTCGCACCACTGGATTGCGCAACGCCTCCTCGCGCGGATCGGAAATTTCCCGTCAACAGGTTCGCCGCAACGAGTTATAGATGTCCGTTGCCGCGATGGCAGCATGTCCCGTGGCGACGCAGATCTGGTTCAACTCGTCGACTACATCGCCCGCCGCGTACAAGCCAGCAACACTCGTGCGTTGATGCGAATCCGTCTTTAGATATCCGTCTTGCGTACACTCGGCACCCAGCATCGTGCCGAGAGTAGCACGCACTTCGCTGCCGAGCGCCGGGTACAACACCTCGGGCGCATGACAAGTCCCATCCGCGAGCAGTACATGGACTTCATCGCCCCTGAACGACAGGTCGACCACTGGGCTGTCGGAGTAACGGATGCCTGCGGTCGCAAGCGCACTTCGCTGACTTTCGCTGAACCTGCCGCTGGGCATCAACAGGACGGTCAGCTGGTCGGTGTAGGGACGCAGGAACAGTGCCTTGCTCACCGCCTTATCGGGTGGACCGAGCACGACGACCTGCTTGTCTATTACTTCATATCCGTCACACACCGGACAGAGCCGTACATGGCCTTGCTTGATTGCGACGCGCAAGTTCTCAATCGGCGGCATCACGTCCGCGATGCCCGTTGCGAGCAGCAGTTTGCGTGTCGCGATATTCCCGGATCCGGAAATCACTTGGAATCCTCCGCTCGGAACCGCGCAGACGCTTGTCACCTCACCAGCCGTGATCGTCACCTGGTAGCGGCGGGCGTGCTCGCGAAGGCGTTCGAGCAATGCGGCGCCGGTTACGCCATCCGGAAACCCGGGGCAATTATGCGAGCGAGGAATGAGTGTCGCCCGGCTCTGACCTGCATCCAGGATAGCAATGCGCAGCCGATAACGTGCAAGGTAGATGGCGGCGGTCAAGCCTGCAGGTCCCGCGCCGACGATCACGCAATCGAGCGGAGACTCACTTGGCTCCATGATCGGGTTCGTCATCGGCTCGCTCGGCTCGGCGCTTCACTGTTCTAGGTTGACTGTGCTGGCGCTGGCCATGGTTACTCCGTCATCGTAGTCGCGCGGCGTTTGCCAAACCCAGACAACTGCCACAAGTTCCTCGCTCGAACCTCCACTGCCACAACTCACTGGCGCTCGCATGACAGCACGCCTCGTGCAGCATTCTTCGTCGGAACCGTTCGGTCGCGCCGAGTATTTCCCGGAAGTCTTACACTGACAGGGGACTATCATGGCCAGCAAAGCAAAACGCTCCACGCGCACCACGACCAACTCTTCCAGAAAAACCAGCAACTCGACCGCTGACGGGGCGAGCCGTCGCTGGTCGACCGACGAAGACAAGAACTTGAAAACGTTGATCCGCCAGAACACACCGACCCGTCTCATCGCAATGAAGCTCAAGCGCACTGAAGGCTCGGTGCGGCAGCACGTAGGCCGGCTGGGCCTGTCGCTCAAGCCGACGAATCGTTCGCCTTACGGCTGACGAGGCCGTCACAGACCACGGATGGTCTGTGACAAGCGCAGTGCGGCTGCATCGTTTACAGGAGCGGCTTGCCACCCGTAACAGCGATAGTCGCGCCCGAGATATAACTGGCCTCATCGCTGGCGAGGAGCACGTATGCCGCTGCCAGTTCGCACGGCTGCGCCGGGCGTTTCATCGGCACCTGCTCGCCGAAGTGCTGCACTTTCTCGCTCGGCATGGTCGAGGGAATCAGCGGAGTCCATACCGGACCCGGCGCTACGGTGTTGGCCCTGATACCCTTCTCTGCCAGCAGTTGCGCGAGCCCGGCGGTAAAATTCTGGATGGCACCCTTGCTGGTTGCATAGGCAAGCAGCGTCGGGTTGGGAACATCCGCATTGATCGATGCCGTGTTGATGATGCTGCTGCCGTGTCGCATGTGCGGAACCGCGGCCTTGGTGATGTAGAACATGGCAGACAGGTTGGTCGCCAATGTTTTGTTCCATTCCGCGTCGCTGATCTCATCAATGGACTCAAAGGTCATCTGGTGAGCCGCGTTGTTCACCAATACGTCGATGCGACCGAACGCGTCCACGGCCGCCTGCACTAACGCGCGACAATGACCAGCGTCGGAAACGTCACCGGCAACAAGCTTGCACTTTCGACCGCCGTCCGCCACGAGACGTTGAGTTTCAACGGCATCGTCGTGCTCGTCGAGATAGCTGACGACGACATCGGCTCCTTCTCGTGCAAAAGCGAGCGCCACTGCCCGGCCGATGCCGGAATCGGCACCGGTGATTAAAGCCACCTTATCCTGCAGTCGTGCCGAACCGCGATAATCTCGCTCGCCATAATCGGGCTGCGGTTTCATCGCAGCGCTCGAACCGGGAGGTTTCTGAGTCTGAGCCGGAAACGGCGGTTTGGGATATTCCTTCACTGCCACGGATACCTCCAGAACTGAACGGGTTGCCTGTCTAGAATCTGCACGCGCCATGGAAGTTCCCGGTTCTCTCAGCGACGACTGCGACCAGGCTGCCGGATGACATGGCTTATTAACATGGATCAATTTCTGCCCGCTTTCCTCGAGCCAAGCAGGGCTATCGGTTCTTCTGTGGCGTCTGAAAAAAAAGGGCCGATCGCCGCGGCGACTGGCCCTTCGATCCGGCGAACTGCTTGAACTACTTGTCGATCGAGCCCGTGACGTTCTGGTCATCGACGCTGCCGTCGACTTCCTGCTCGTCGCTCCCGCCCTGCTGATCGCGTCGGCCCGCGTCCTGGCTCTGCTGACCTGTGCGATTGCCACCGGACTGCTGACCTTGCTTGCGGCTGCCACCTTGTTCCGATTGTCCTGGCTGGCGCTGTCCGGACGAACCCTGCGACTGCTGTTCGTTACGCTGGCCGGATTGCTTGCTGCCCGATTCGGCATTCTGATTCTGCTTACGATCGGTTGTCATGAACCTTCTCCTGTTGCAGGCAACGATGCCTGTGCATGAGAACAACGTTGCTTCGACGCTCGAAGTTTCAACCGAGATCGCCAGCGCTACTATCATTCAACTGCTCGGGAACGGCGTCCGGAACATTGAGATCCAATTCTCGCAACCAAACCGCGGCCGTTCCATCAGACGGAGCACGCCAATCGCCACGTGGCGAAAGATTGCCGCCCGATATGACCTTTGGACTGTTTGGCAGTGCCGACCGTTTGAACTGGCTCAACTCGAAGAAGCGCTGCAGGAATATTCGCAGCCATTTCTTGATATCGTCCAGTGTGTACTCGTTGCGGGAGCGAGGTGCGATACCTTCGGGCCAGACACCGGCGGCACTGCTGCGCCAGGCGTGCCAGGCCAGGAACGCCACTTTCGACGGCGGCAGTCCGTAGCGTGTGATGTGAAACAGGTTGAAGTCCTGCAGCTCATACGGACCGATTTTTGATTCGGTCCCTTGCAGGGTCTGGCGATTCGTTTGCGGCACCAGTTCCGGCGAGATCTGCGTCTCCAGAATGGCGCGTAGCGTAGCCGAGGTTGCAGCATCGAATTGTCCGCTCGCAATCACCCAGCGCACCAAGTGCTGGATGAGCGTTTTGGCAAGCGAACCATTGACGTTGTAATGGCTCATGTGATCGCCGACGCCATAGGTACACCATCCCAGCGCCAGTTCCGACAGGTCGCTGGTACCGAGGACTAATGCGTTGCGCTGATTGGCAGCGCGGAACAGATAGTCGGTACGCAGTCCCGCCTGTACATTCTCGAAGGTTACGTCGAACACTTCCTCGCCGCGTGCGAATGGATGGTGCAGATCGGCGAGCATCTGCCGCGCCAACGGCTGAATGTCTATCTCCTCCGCAGTAATGCCCAATGCACGCATCAGCTCCCAGGCGTTGTGCCTGGTGCTATCGCTGGTGCCGAAGCCAGGCAAGGTAAAACCCAGGATACGCTCGCGCGGCAACCCCAAGGTGTCGAACGCCTTGGCCGCAACAAGCAACGCATGGGTCGAGTCTAGTCCCCCGGAAATACCGATGACGATACGTTCGATGCCAGTGGCACGCAGGCGCTGCATGAGCCCCTGTGCCTGGATATTGAATGTCTCGTAGCAATCCCGGTCGAGCCGCGCTGGATCGTCTGGCACGAACGGAAATCGATCGATAACACGCCGTAGCCCGATGTCGTGCTCCGCTGCGGGATGGCTGAAATCGACCTGCCGAAAGCGGCTCTCCGGATGGGACTCGTTGACCGCGGCATCGTTGAAAGTCGGCGTACGCATGCGTTCGAGCCGCAAGCGCTGCACGTCTACGTCGGCGACCGTCCACTGGCTCTCCTTGGGGAAGCGCTCGGTGCAGGCGAGTTGCGCTCCAAGCTCATGAATGGTGGCCTGCCCGTCCCATGCCAGATCCGTCGTGCTCTCGCCGGGTCCCGCCGCTGAGTAGACGTACGCGGCCTGGCAACGTACCGATTGCGATGCACACAACATCGCACGCTCATCGGCCTTGCCCACCACGATATTCGAAGCCGAGAGGTTACAGAGAATGAGCGCACCAGCGAGCGCCCCAGCCGTCGAGGGAGGTAAGGGGGCCCAGAAGTCCTCGCAGATCTCGACGTGAAAACAAAAATCCTGCAGCTCGGCCGCGCGAAATAGCAGGTCCGTGCCGAACGGGGCGTTCGTTCCGGCGAGGGCAAGCCTGTGTCCGACGACGCCTGCGCCTGGAGCGAACCAACGCTTCTCGTAATACTCGCGATAGTTCGGCAGATAGGATTTCGGTACGACTCCAAGCAGTTGTCCATGACCGATAATCAATGCGCAGTTATAGAGCCTGCCGTTGCGGCGCACGGGCGCACCCACTACCAGGATCGGACGCAAGGCCGAGCTTGCTTCGATCAGGCCGTGCGCCTCGCGTTCGACGTCGTCAAGCAGCGCTTCCTGCAGCAGGAGATCGTCGATTGCATAGGCCGACAACCCCAGCTCCGGAAAGATCATCAGGTCGACGTGCTCGACATGACCCTGCCTGGCCAGCGCAAGGGTTGCCTGTGCGTTGAGCTGCGGATCTCCCACGGCGACTCGCGGCGTGCATGCAGCGACGCGAATGAAACCGTGACTATGGATACTGGCAAACGGAGCTGCGGTCATTACTATTCCCGCCGCTCCATCTCAGTGACGCACCGCTCCCGGTTTCAACACGACTTTCGTTACGTCGTTCTGTTGCTCCTTGAACATCCTGTAGCCTTGAGCCGCATCCTCCAGCGGCAGTCGATGGCTGATCAGGAAGGTCGTATCGATCTTGCCATCCAGGATCATGTCGAGCAGTTGCGGCATGTATTTCTGCACGTGCGTCTGGCCGGTCTTGATCGTCAGGCCCTTCTCCATGAGCGCACCGATCGGAATTTTGTCGCCCACGCCGCCATACACTCCGGGGATGGAGACTCGTCCGCCCTTGCGGCAGGCCATGATGACCTGGCGCAGCACATGCGGCCGGTCGGTGCCGAGCTTGACGGCTGCCTTCACCCGATCGAGCACATTGTCGATGGAGAAACCGTGACTCTCCAAACCTACTGCGTCGATGCAGGCATCCGGTCCGATGCCGCCCGTCATTTCGACGAGTGCTTCGCGGACCTTGACCTCTTCATAGTTCACGACCTCGGCTCCCAGCGATTTGGCGAGATCGAGGCGATGCGGATAGTGGTCGATGGCAATGACCCGCTGCGCTCCTTGAAGCAGAGCGCTCTGGATGGCGAACAGCCCCACCGGTCCGCAGCCCCACACCGCGACCGTGTCGCCAGGTTCGATCATGCTGTTTTCCGCAGCCATCCAGCCCGTCGGCAGGATGTCCGAAAGGAACAAGACCTTGTCGTCGTCGATACCCTCTGGGATGACGATAGGGCCAACGTCGGAGTATGGGACGCGTACGTACTCCGCTTGTCCGCCAGAGAAACCGCCGGTGAGATGCGAATAGCCGAAGGCGCCGGTCATCGGATAGCCATAGGCAATCTCGGACATATCCGCTTTGTCGGCGGGGTTGGAATTGTCGCAGGCGGCGAACTGCTGTTTCTCGCAGAAGAAGCATCTACCGCACGCGATGACGAACGGGACGACGACGCGATCCCCGACCTTCAGGCGTTCGTTCCCCGAGCCGAGCGCCACGACTTCGCCCATGAATTCGTGCCCGAGAATGTCGCCGGCCTTCATGGTGGGAATATAGTGATCGTAGAGATGCAGGTCCGACCCGCAGATCGCGGTCGAGGTAATCTTGATGATGGCGTCGCGAGGATTCACGATACTCGGATCCGGCACCGTCTCGACCCGCACGTCCTTCGTACCTTGCCACGTCAATGCACGCATGTGGGATCCTCAGTGAGCTGTCGCGGTGCCGGTGGTGTTCATCTGTGATGTGGAGATCTCGCCCGTCTCCATGAGCTGCTTGAACCGGCGGAGATCGCGGCGCGCCTGGATCTTCGGTTCCTTTTGAAACAGCTTGGCGATGACCTTTCCTACAGCTCCTCCAGGCGGATCGTAGACGATGGTGGCCCTGACCTCGGTGCCCCGTCCGCCCTGGGCGTCGCGAAACTCGATGGAGCCGCTGTGGACGATATCGGCATCGCCCACCGATCGCCATGCGATCAACTGATCGGGGATGTCGTCGACGATTTCGGCATCCCACTCGACCGAGCGACCGCCCGGTGCGCTCACCACCCAATGGGAACGTCGGTCATCTATCACCGTTACGCTCTCGATGTTCTCCATGAACAGGGCCAGCTTGGTGAAGTCGCGCCAGAACGCATAGACCTCGCGACGTGGACGATTGATCGTGACGGTTCGCCCGATCAGTTCATCCGCATCCGGATTGGCACTCAGCGCCGACGGATCGGGATGGCGCGCTGTCGACAACGGCGCATCGCCGTGGCTGGTATGGGAAATAGGATCGCTCATGATTCAAGCTCCAAGTAGCTGGTGATTCGCCGGACGGGCATCTAGTGACTCGGCCCGCTCTTCGCGGTGCCGGGCTCCGCCATCTTGCGGTGCTGCTCGGCAAGGACCTCGGCCGGCGTGATGCTCGCCATGGCGGTCTGCAGTTTGTTCTTGAGGCCTGCGACTACGTCGCTCTCGCCTTTCAGCATCGCCTCGAAGCCCACTTTGGCGACCTCGGCCGGATCGGACTTGTTCTCCTGCGTCCCGACCTTGGTGTCCATCATGTCCGCACGCTCGAAGAAGTTCGTATCGGTCGCGCCAGGCATCAGGCAGGTGACCGTAACGCCGGTATCCTTCAATTCATTACGCAGTGCCAGCGAGAAGGAATCGACGAATGCCTTGGTGCCGTTGTAGACGGCCTGGAAGGTACCGGGCATGAAGCCTGCGATGGATCCGGTGAACAGGATGCGTCCTTCGCCACGGTCCCGCATCTGCTGGCCGACACGGTGCGCCAGGTAAATGGTACCGGTGATGTTGGTGTCGATGACATGCCGCGCATCGTCGAAGCTCTGGTCGAGAAAAGCTCGACCCAAGCCGTGCCCGGCATTGGCGAGCAAAGCAGCGACCGGCCGGCCTTGGGCAGCATCGACAACCTCGTCCACGCCCTCGCGCGTGGCGAGATCTACATTGACCGCATCCACGCGTGCACCCGTTTGCCTGAGTTCGTTTGCGATCTCATCGAGGGGCGTATCGGCTGCGACGATGAGGTCATACTGCTGTGCTGCCAGTCGCGCGAGCTCAAGCCCGATGCCGCTGGAAGCACCGGTGACGATGGCCAAGCGCCGTTCACTAAGATTCGATTGTGTTGCCATGACGGGGCTCCATAAACATGAGTTATAGCGTGGACCACAGACGTACCGAGCGACAATCGAATGCCGCAGTACGAAGTTCCTTCCGATATATATTTTCATCGACCGCTGCGAACTGCGCGGCGTGTCGGAAATATCCAGCACGAATTTACTGGGGCGACCCGTCGTCCGCCTGTTCAGTCACCGCTTGGCCACGGGTGATGTCGCCGTCGGTCGCGAGAGGATCGTTCTGGACCATGTTTGCGAGCACTACATTCCGCAACTTGTCTGCGTAGCCGCGATACTCGGAGGCGCGTTGAGCGTACATGGCAGCGGTACTGGAGCGGCCCACCTCGCTCGCCTCCTGTGCCATTCGGGTTACTAGGTGAGCGCGCTCTTCTATGATCCGCAACGCTACTCGCATGGCCTCATCCACGCTGCTCTCCTTTTCCTCAATGAGGGTGCGCGCCGTGTATGCATGCCCTACCTGGCAGCGATATCGCAACGGCACCGATGAGTTCACCTCTGACAGCACGCCGCTGCAGGCAGGACATGTCAATGCAACCGGTTTCGCTATCGTCGCGAGACGATCGCTATGCAATGGCACGCCCAGTGCGATGTCGATTTCCAGCCGGATGTCCGCTGGCACCGCAGCCATATTCGAAGGCGGCACTTCTTCGCGAGTCAGTTTCAGCAAGGCCTCGTGCAGCAATGGCGGTTGAGCGCTGAGATCGACAGCTGTTGCGGCGAGGGCGGCCAGCGGCATTTCCGCCGCTTCGCAACTCTCCGGTGCCTGCACCAGTGCCCTACCCCCACAGCGTTTGATGGTGCGCAGGCCGCTGGCGCCATCGTTCAACATGCCACTCAGGATGATGCCTATTGCCCGCGGTCCATACGCCGCAGCGACTGAACGAAACATCGGATCGATCGCCGGACGGACCAGGTTCTCGCGCGGTCCCATTCCGAGGCGGAGCGTTCCGTCGATGACGATCAGGTGACGGTCGGGAACGGCCAGGTGAATACGTCCGGGTTCGAGCTTCATACCTTCCTGCGCAGCGACCACGTCGAGATTGCCGGCGGCGGACACCATGGTCTGAAAAATTCCAATGCTGTTCGCAGGTACATGCAGTGCGACGACGATGGCCGCGGGAAAGTCGCCAGGCAATGCACCGAGCAGAGTCCGCAGCGGTGGGATCGCACCGGTCGAACCGCCGATCGCCACCAGATCTCGTTTCGCCATGCGCAAGGCCCTAGCTGAGGTGCAACACCTGATCTGCCGCCAATGCCTGCCGCGACCGAAAAGATCCAGGCGCAATGCGGTGCCCGTCCGCTGAAGTCCGCGCTGCGACCCAACCTATGTAAATGCGAAGCGCCGGGGGATCGGACTACTTTGCACCCTCAACTTCCTCACTGCGTCGAGAACGGGTATGTACACTTTGAAAATGGCCCATGGCGCGTTGACGATCCGCCCGTGCGAGGCCTCGGGCTGCGAACTCTGGCTAAATGACGTCTGCATCCACTCCTGCGGGTCCGCGAGCGAGGCTGCCTTGGTGGTCGCACAGCGGGCGACGGGCTACCATGAGATCGATGGCGAGGATGGGCCATTGCCCTCCAGTATCGAGGGCTGGCGCTGGATCTCGGTAGTGGACCGCGAGCGGTGGCAGTCGACGTTGAGAGGTCCGCCGATGAGTTGAATCGGTTGGCTGCGTCGGCAGCGCGCCGCGGGTTCAGGCCGTGCCTGAACTGCGGTCGTGCACAGCGACCCTGTGTCCATCGAGATGCAGGTAGGCCGGGTCGAACATCGCCACCTCCTGCAGCGCCTTGAAGTCGTGGATCACCAGCGATCGGCCCTGGATCGACACGAGTTGGGCACTGCGCAGTTCTCGAAGCGTACGATTCACGTGGACGGTGGACAGCGCCAGTGCATCGGCGAGTTCGGACTGAGTCAGCGGCAACTCGCAACTGTTGCTGTCCGTCAGTCCCACTGCATTCAAGCGTGTATAGATCTCACAGAACAAATGCGCCAGGCGTTCGAGAGCGGTGCGCTGGCCCACGTTGATCAGCCAGTCGCGGGCGATGGATTCCTCCACCATCGTCGCCCACCACAACGATCGCGCGAGCCGCGGATACTTCTCCGTGAGATCGCTGGCGGCCTGGCGTGAGATGATACCGACGCGTGTCGGCGCGATGGCGCTGATCGAATGATCGGTCCGCCGCAGCAGGAAGACGCGGATGTCGCAGATGTCGCCGGGCAACAGCAGGCCGATGATCTGCCGCCGCCCATCGGGAAGCGTTTTCTGGCGGCACGCGAAGCCGGAGAGCACGACATTGACGTTGGCGACGGGGTCGCCTTCGCGCACCAGTTCATCGTGCGGCCGAAACGACTTCACCTGCACAATGGCGCTGGACAGCAGATCCTTCTCGACATCGGACAGCGGCGCGAAGCGGTCGAGCTTGCGCACCAGACAGTTTATAGACAGACCATCCACCCGTAGTTTTCCTTAATTGGAGACAGCTGGAGCTGCCCCTCGCGTCGACATCTTGACGGCTTCGAGCAATGCATTCAGATCGATCGGCTTCTCCAGCCGCACGCTGCCGGCCAGCGGCGCGGGAAGAATCGCTTCATCGTATCCGGTTGCAAATATCAGGGGCACCCGGCGGCGCCGCAGTTCGTTCGCCAGGTCGAAAGCAATCGTCCCACGCAGGTTGATATCGAGCACCGCACAATCGACCCGCACCTGATCGAGCAGTTGCAAGCCGCGATCGGTGTCGCCGGCCGGGCCGACGACGACAGCATCGCAGCGACGCAGCAACGAGCATATTTCGTCCGCGATGAAATAGTCATCCTCCACGACGAGCACATTGATGCCGTTGAGATCGACCGGCGCTGCAGCTGGAAAAATTATCGTCATCGGCTCTGGGTCCAACGCCATGAGGCGGATATCAGGAATAGTGGCTCGAGATGCGCGCATTGACAGGCATATCGACGGTGCAATGCAGGCCACCCGGCTTGAGTTCGAAACGGGTCAGCGCATCCAATTCGTACGGCAAGGTGTTCTCGATCAACTCCTGCCCGAATCCCCGATGGCGCGGCGCTTCGACAGCGACCCTGACGCCTACTTCGCGCCAGCTGAATTTGAGCCGGATTTCTTGGCTATCCGAGTCTGTCTGCCAATGGATCCGCGTGCGCCCGCCATGGCCCGACAGGGCACCGTATTTCAGGGAGTTGATGGCCAGCTCATGCAGCGCCAGTGCCATCGCCTCTGCTGATCGTTCGCGCAGGCGCAGGGACGGACCTTCGATGTCGACCTGCTCGTCGTCGATCGCGTTGGCGCGCAACTCGGCACGAACCAGGTCTTCGATTTCGACTCCGTTGACTCCAGGCAGATTCAATGCCGACTGCGTCCGGGCCAATGCGCTGATGCGCCCTTCCAGGTGCAACGCGAACTCTTCCGGCGATTCCGCCGACTGCATGGTGCGCCGTACGATCGAACGCACGAAGGAGAGGATATTCCTGAAACGATGCTGCGAACTCAGATGCTCCTGCCGGCTGCGCTCGATGATCTCACGCGCGCGCTCCGCATCTCGTTGCCGTCCAAGCACCATGGCGGCCACAGATGACAGCACATTCAAGACATCCAGGACCTCCTGCTCCAATCGGATCGCAGCATCCCAGATGAAATGCATGATCGGGCTGTCCGTCGTTTCGCCTAATCGAACCGATGCAGCCATCACCGTGATGGGTGCTTCGTCAGCGCCATCGACGAGCTGCGGACTCGCAAGCAGTTTACCGACAACCAGCCGCGCACCGACGGACTCGAACCCAGGCAACGGACCCTGGACTGCATACCTGCATGGCCTGCCCGGGATTGAAAAAAACTCAGGCTGCTCTTTGCCTGCCTGCAGTAAGACGCCGCAGCATCCGCTGAATTCAGCTGCTGGGAGCGCTACCACTTGCATGAGCGCGGCGCACGAGCCCGCCTGTTCCATGCGAAGAACAGTCTCGGCGAGGCGGGACCAGATAGCAGCAGGAGCATCCATTCCGACAATACTCTCTCGCTGGCGATGTACTCGCAAGCGCAGGGTAATTTTTATCGTTCGATTAACCTACGGCAATGCGGCACTCGGCGCAGCGGCGCTACCCTGCATTCAATCATCGACCTTGCAAGCGAGCGCTTCTGTGCCTTGCGCGGTCTTCTTGTCGGCTCGTAGTTATCGAAGGTGCACACCGCATGAAATCATCCGCGCACGTCTGGGCCATCGTCCTCGCCGCCGGCGAGGGCTCGCGACTGCGATCGTTGACGACCCAGAAGAGCGGCCGCTCGGTGCCCAAACAATTCTGTTCGCTGCGTGGCGGACCGACGCTGCTGGACGAAGCAATCGAGCGTGCGTCGAAGGTCGTGGCACCGTCACGCATCTGTTCCATCGTGGCGGAGCGGCATCAATGCTGGTGGCGGCAGCTGGGCGAACGGCTCCCCGCCGGCAATTTGATCGTCCAGCCGGCCAACCGCGGTACCGGGATCGGAGTTCTATATAGCGTAATGTACGTACTGGCACGCGATCCGCGAGCTCACATCGTGTTGCTGCCGGCGGATCATTTCGTACGCGACGAATCGCTGCTGGAAGCGGCGCTGCGGTCGGCAGTGCAGAACATCGAACAGGATAGTGGCTCGCCGGTGCTGGTGGGCATGGAACCGGAAGACGCGGATCCCGAACTGGGCTACATCGTGCCCGACGTAGGGGATCCAATTACCGGCGCCCGGGTACGGCGATTCGTCGAGAAGCCTACACGCAAAGTTGCGCAGCAGCTTCTCCAGCAGGGCGCGCTGTGGAATACATTCATCATCGCCGCAGCCGGGCAGGCGCTGCTCGATACATTTTTCGCACCGCGCTTGGCGATGGTCATGGCCCAGATGAAGAGCTTCCTGCGCCGGACCACCGACGACGGTCGTACAACTGCGATCGCATGGTCCGACCTGGCATCGATCTACCAGAGATTTCCCGTCGTCGATTTCTCCGCCGACATTCTGGCCGGACGAGAATCGGAGCTGCGAGTAGTCAAGGCACCGGCCTGTGGCTGGAGCGATCTGGGCACTCCACAACGCGTCGCTGCCACGCTCCAGCGCCTGCAGGAAGAGGCATCTTCTGCCGTGAGCAGGCAGCATGCGGAAGCCGACATGACTGTGAATCTCGCCGTCCAATATTCACGCTATGGCGATGCACGCTTGAACGCCTGACGCCCGGACTTCAGCCGAAGTCGCGAATCTTCTCCGGCCCGCTTCGCACCAGGCGAATCGACTCGGACAACGGCAGCTGCAGTGTGCAAAGCACGTGGTCCTCGTAGAATTCGAGCCTGCCCGTCCCCTGCAATTCATAGGGAATGAGTTTCTCGATCAGTTCTGAACCCAGGCCTCGTCGTGACGGGGCGGCGACGGGATCGACCGGACGCTCCTGCCAGCGAATGAGCAATTCCGAGCGCTCGGAGTCGTCGGAGATGCTCCAGGTCACGGCCAGGCTGCCACTTCCGTCTGCCTTGAGCGCGCCATACTTGATCGAGTTGGTGGTGAGTTCGTGAAAGCTGAGGCTCAAGTCCTCCGCTGCCTTCCCGGACACCACGATGCCGGGTCCTTCGATGGTCAGCTGCCCGATACCGTTCACGCCTTGCGCAGTGAGTTCGCTGACGATCAGCTCTTTCAGATCGACGACGGCTTCGGGAGCACGCGAGAGAATGCTCTGAGCGCGAGCGAGCGCATCGACGCGCCCTTTGAGATTGCCTGCATACTCATGCACTGAACCGCTGGTTGCAGCGGACCTGCCGACCAGGGAGCGAACCACGGACAGGCTGTTGCGCACGCGATGCTGCAGCTCTGCGAGCAGGATTTTCTGTCGCTGTTGCAGCTGCAACAGCTCGTGCACATCCGTGGAGGTTCCGAGCCATTCGACGATGGTATCGGCGTCGGCGTGACTGCGCAGCGGCGCTGCTCGGGTATGCACGGCGAGATATCCTCCCTGTATAGCGCTCCAGAGCCGATGATCGACCGATAATGTGCCGTGGCTGGCTGCGTCGCTCCAAGCGGCTTTGACTGCCGGTCGGTCGTCGGGATGGATTGCCTGCAGCCAGCCCATGCCAAGTGCTGCATCCGGCGGCTGGCCGGTAAAGGAAGTCCACTGCGGGCTCGACCAGGTCCACACCCCACCGGGGTTGGCACGCCACACGAGTTGCGGCATGCCTTCGACGAGCACACGCAGTCGCGATTCGCTTTCACGCAGCCGCTCCTCCGCACGACTCAGTAGCGTAATGTCGAGGAACGTCAACACCACGCCTTCGATCACATTATCGATGCTGCGATAGGGCAGAACGCGGGTCAGGTAGCGCGAGCCGGTGCGTGTATTACGCGTTTCGCGCTCGATGGTGCTCAACGTTCTCAGTACCTTGCGAACGTCTTCTTCAAGATCTTCATATGCCACTCGCGCCGCGATATGGCCGATGGGCCTGCCGAGGTCGCTGTCGATCAGGTGGAACAACTCCGTGATCGCCGGAGTGAAGCTCTTGATGCGCAGGTCGCCGTCCAGAAATACCGTGGCGATCTGCGTGCTCTCGAACAGGTTCTTGAGGTCGGAGTTGGTGCGGCCAAGTTCGTCGACGCGGTGGGACAGCTCGCCGTTGACAGTGTGCAGTTCTTCGTTCAGCGATTGCAGTTCTTCCTTGGACGTCTCCAGCTCTTCGTTCGCCGACTGCACTTCCTCGTTGACGGACTGGTATTCCTCGTTGGACGCCCGCAGCTCCTCGTTGGTGCTCTCGAGTTCTTCGACCGTCGCCTGCAGCCTGTCGCGCGTCAACTGCAGCTCGGACTCGAGGCGCTCTAGATTCGCGTGCTGTTCCGACGACGCTCCGGCTGCATCCACGGGCCGCGCCTGGTCCGGATCCGAAATCGCATAGCCTTCCTGCAGGATCACGACAAATCGCCGCAGGTGCTCGTTCGCGATCTCCATGCGCTCGACGGACATCGTCACGATCTCGCTACGTCCGCCGCGGGTGACATTGAATCCGGCGGTGCGAACCGGATTTCCATCCACCGCCACTTTCTGCAGCGCTGCTCTCAGGCTGATACGCAATTCACGATGCACCAGGTTCAGGACATTGAGGCTGGCGACGCCTGCCGGCGGGTCGATGTAGGGACCGGTGCGGCCGAAGAAATGCAGCACGTCATAGTTTTCATCGAGGATCATGTACGCTGGTGAATAGCGCTCCATGATTCGTTCGGCTTGCTTGCTCAATGATGCAGAAGGGCCTGCAACGCGTACCGATTGCTCGCGGCGCGGACGGTGGTCCGATGTAGCGGCCAATGGGAAGTCAGGCAGGCGACGCACCAACGGCTCCTGCTGCCTGAAGATCCGAAACTTGCGATCCACCGCCGTGAACAGCTTCGAATGGCGGGTGACATTTTCGGAGCTGCCGAGAAACAGATACCCCCCGGGGCGCAGTGCGAAGTGGAACAGCGGGATGACGCGGTTCTGCAATTCCGCGCTCAGGTAGATGAGCAGATTGCGACAGGAAATCAGGTCGAGTCGTGAAAATGGCGCGTCCTTGATGATGCTGTGTTGCGAGAAAATGCACATTTCCCGCAGCTCCCTGACGACATAGTAGGTTTCGCCCTCTTTCAAGAACCAACGCGCCAACCGCGCCGGCGTCATCTCCCGAATAGCGCCCACTCCGTAGCGGCCGACACGAGCCAGCGCGAGTGCGCGTCCATCGATGTCCGTCGCGAAGATCTGCACCTGCGGCACGGAATCGAGTGTCGCCATGTATTCGCGCAGCAGGATGCAAAGTGAATACGCCTCCTCGCCGGTGGCACAACCGAGTACCCAGATGCGCAGCTGGTCAGAAGAGGTCTTGCCCTCGAACAGCTTGGGAATGATCCGGCTTTCCAGGAAGTCGAATTCGCGGTGGTCACGAAAAAAATGCGTAACGCCGATGAGCAGGTCATTGAACAATGCCTGTGCTTCCTCCGGCGACGCCCGCAGGTGCTCCAGGTATTCGTCGATGGTCGCAGTCTGCACGACCTGCATGCGCCGTTGCACACGGCGCATGAACGTGTTGCGCTTGTAGCCGTGGAAGTCGTGACCGGTCTGGTTACGCAGCACCGTAGCAATTCGCGCGAGACGTCCATCGGAGTCGTGGACCAATGCATCGAAATCGTCCGCAGCACGCGTACGATTCACAAGTTTCAGATGCTCGACGATGCGTGCCGGAATGGCTTCGGCAGGCAATACGACATCCGCCAGCGAAGCTGCGTCCCGAGCAGTATTCGGGCCTGCCCCGCCTGTGAGACCTTCGCCCGCCGCGGCGACACCGGGCAGCCTCTCAGCCACCGCAAAACAACCGTTCTCCCGCAAAGCCGTCACGCCAAGCGTTCCGTCGCTACCGGTACCGGCGAACGTCACACCGACCGCCTGTTCGCCAAGCTCCTGCGCCATCGATACGAGGAACGTGTCGATGGTCGCCCGCGCACCAGGTGGCTGCTCGGCCTGGACCGTGACGAAAGCGCCCTGCGCCATCGATAGCTTCACGTTCGCGGCAGCAATATAGATCCAGCCGGGAGCCGGCTGCTCGCCGGTCTCCGGATCTTTACACCGCAGGCTGGTGAGCGCCGTCAGCTGGGACTTGAATGCAACGTCATCCAGAGCCTCGCGATGCTGCATCACCAGTACGAAGCAGATATTGGTCAGCTGTGCCGAATGTTCGAAGAACCTGATTACGCCCTGCAGCGACAGAGCCGAAGCGCCGAGCCCGATCATGGCCGCATACGGCACCTTCACGGACGATCCATTGAGATCTGTGGCGCCCGGGCCATGCCGCCGGCGCCGTTTTCGCGATACTTTTTCGTCCACTGTCGAACACCGGTAGGCTGCAAATCGGGGAAAGGCGGGTGCTCTGTATGGATAGCCGCACCCTGCCCAGCTGCGACGACACCACTGCTTGATGCAGGAAGAACTGCATCCAATCGAGTCATGCTCGACTGGCCTTCGGCGCGCTGTGTACTTCGCTTGAGAGTATGGGTGATTTGGCCTCGACCGGGAAGGAGCTCACCCGGTGCGCCGAGATTATTTCTACGCTGTATGCCATGCGCCGCCGGGCCGGGGAATCCCCAGCACCAACGAAGGCCGTGGCCCACAACGACCGACGTTGCAGCTTCCGTTCGCGAGCCTCCAGGCCGCTCATCCGGAGACCGCCCGCGATCCACTCTTTCTCAGGAAGGACATTGCAACTCTCGTCGGGATTGCAGTTGTCGGAACCTGCACGAAGACGACGGAGTTCGAGACAAGGTCCGAAGGCCTGAAACATTAGTGGAGACTCATATGGCAACAGCCAAACAACGCACCGCCGCCCGACGCAATATCGGCAAGGCCGCCGCCGCTGCTAAGCGCAAGCGGACGATCGCCAAATTGCCCAAGAGCACGCGAACAGCCTTGGGCAAGCAGGCCGCCAAAGTAGCGAAGCGCAAGAAGTAGCTCGCCCCTAAGAGGTAATCAGCCGGTTCGTCCGGCGCCGGTCGTAATCATCGACGCCACGACTGCGGTCAGGTGGTCGATGTCACACGGCTTCTCCAGGAGAACACGCTGGCCGAAGCGTGCAGGAAGAGACCCCGCCGAGTACGCAGATGCGAACAGAAAAGGTACCTGTAGCTCATCCAGCGCGTCCGCGACGGGGAAGACCTTGGTGCCACGCAGGTTGATATCGAGCACTGCCAGATCCAGTTCGCATTGCCGCAGAACGTGTAACGCGTCGTCGACGTTGCCGATAGGCCCGATGACTGTCGCTCCGGCACTCTCCAGGGAGTCCTGTAACGACATGCCCACCAGATATTCGTCTTCGACGATCAGGATTCTCTGGCCCTGCAGTGTCATGATGTGCCTGCCACCCTCGTAGTGAAACTATGCTCCTTCCTGGCCATGCAGGTCATGGGCCATGCCTTTGTGCTCCTTCAACTTCGGCAGCGTCGCGGTGGCGAACTGCTTCAAATCGCCCGTGACAGCGGGAGCCTGCGAGGCGGACTCGAACAGTGCTACGGCCTTGTCGTGGCCCTTAGCCATTTCCATGCCGTACGCCTTGTCGAAGTCCTTGCCCTTGAGCGCTGCCAGCTTCGTCTTCACGGCTGCGTGCTCGGCGTCCAGCGCGGTCGGCAGAGTGATGTTTTCCTTCGCTGCCAGGCTCTTGAGCTTGGTCGAGGTTGCCGTATGGTCCTTCACCATCTGTTCGGCGAACTTCTTGACCTCGGAATCGTCGCTGTTCTTCATTGCCAGCCGCGCCAGCTCTATCTCGGCCATGTCCGTATTCGCTGCCTGCGTCGCAAAGGACTTCGAATCGACTGACATCGGCGCGCCCTGCTCCTTGGTCATTCCCGCATGATCCTTCTTGTCCATGCCCGAGCGAGGCGTATCGGTCGACGTGACCGGAGAGCGAGTCGTTCCCGGTGCCTGCGCCTCGGCGGTACTACACAGCACCGCACTCGCGGCAAGCGCGTAAAGGATGGCGGTGTGGATCTTTACTGTTGACATGTCTGACTCCTGGTGACGATAACGGTAACCTCAAAGTCACCGTCGCGCCGATAGGTTCCGCTCATGTCTGTCGACGAGATGCATTTATCGACGCGACTTAACCCATGTTAATCGCCGTGCTTCATCGTGACTGCAATTGAGTCACGGCTCATTCCTCTGGCATATCGCGCTGGAACTTTTGGCTGCAGCCCTTGCTTGTCGATCCGTCATTTCCGGGTCGGTTACTCAACTAAGGGATGGAAGCCATGAAGATCCTGACGCGCATGTTCGCTGGTGCCGCAGCCGTTGCCTTCGTGCCAGCGTTAGTCGTGGCGCAGTCAGGCAAACTCACCGACGTGACTGTCGAAGGGCATATCTACGAGCCGCAGAAGCTTGCGCCCACAGATGCACGTCTAAGCCATTTGACGGTGCCATCTGGTCTGAAGCTGCAGCGGTTCGCGGAAGGACTCGACAATCCGCGGATCCTGGCAGTAGCGGACGATGGCACGATTTACGTTTCACAACGCACGCCAGGCAATGTAGTCATGCTGCGCGATACGGACGGCGATGGCGTGGTGGATTTGCAGAAGATCGTACTGAAGCTCAAGGATGCTCACGGACTCGCCATCCGCGGACGGCAGCTTTATGTGACCGACGTGAAGCGAGTCTATGCGGCACCTCTCGGTGATGATGGCACCGTCGGCAAACTGCGCACCTTGGTCAAGAATCTACCTGACGGCGGACAACATCCCAACCGTACCCTGGGCTTCAGTCCCGACGGCGAACTCTTCGTGACGGTCGGCTCGACTTGCAACGAATGTCGCGAGCCGAATCCGGAGAACGCGACTGTGCTGCGTGTGACCGATCCACAAGGCTCGCCTCGTCGCAATGTTGGTCGCGAGATCTTCGCTTCAGGACTGCGCAACACGATCGGCTTCGGCTGGCATCCCGGATCGGGACGCCTGATCGGCTTCGATCAGGGCATCGACTGGCTCGGCGACAACGAGCAGAGCGAGGAAGTGAACGCGCTGGAGCACGGCAAGCGCTATGGCTGGCCGTATGTCTACGACGAGGACCAGATCAACCCACATAACGAACCAGTAAAGCTGACCTCGGAGCAATGGGCCCGCATCAGCGAAGAGCCTGTCGGCATGTACACAGCGCATAGCGCTTCAATGCAGCTCGCCTTCTACGATAGCGACGTGCTGGGTGCAAACCTGCGAGGGAGCGCTTTCATAGCCATGCGCGGGTCATGGAATCGTAAACCGCCGAGTGGCTATGAACTGGTGCGGACAACGTTCACGGACAGCGGCGAACTCGAATCGGTCGAGCCCTTTGTCGGCACTTTCCTCGAACGGCAGCGCGACGGCAACTTCGGATACTTCGCGCGCCCCGTCGGGGTTGCTATAGGAAAGGATGGCGCGGTGCTGCTCGGTGACGACACGAACAACACGATTTATCGCATCAGCCGTGAGGCGGCCGCGGGAACTCCGCCACCGCAGCGACTCGCAACCGACATTTTCGCTGTGCCACAGACGATCGAACTCAGCTCACCCGCGTTCGCCGACGGCCAACCCATCGATCTCAGGTATTCGGATTACGGTCCCGGTGTGTCGCCGCCGCTCCACTGGAAGAAGATACCGCAAGGCACCCGCTCGCTGGTGATGCTGATGGAAGATCCTGATGCGCTCGCTCCGCTCCCGTTCGTGCATTGGCTTGCGGTGAACGTACCGGCCGGTATCAACGGCGCACCCGAAGGAGTCCGCACCGCGTTCGCTCCTTATCGCGACCAGCCAGTACGGCAAGGCTCCAATTCGAAATCGACGACCGGCTACTTCGGTCCTCGACCACCCGCTGGCGATCCGCCGCATCGATACCACTTCCAATTGTTTGCCCTCGACACCGAACTCGCGTTACCCGATGGCTTCAATCGCGCAGCCGTGTTGAAGGCGATGTCGGGACACGTACTCGCAAAGGGCGTACTGACCGGAACTTACCAGCAACCTGAATGAGAGGCGCCCTGGAGACAGTGCGAAGAACAATGCGCCGCTGATCCCATGGGCGCCCTGTCGCGATGAGGCCGCCGGGTCGACATATTTTACGGAGTTGTGATGTCAGCGGGATACGAAGCACTGCCGCCGTGGGCTCAAGAGCAGCGCCTGATCGTCAATGTCATTGTCGACACGCCTCGAGGCAGCCGCTGCAAATACAAGCTGGATGACGCCACCGGGCAATTCAAGCTATCACACATCCTTGCGCTGGGCATGCAGTTTCCGTACGACTTCGGCTCCATCCCGGGCACTCGCGCCGACGATGCAGATCCGCTGGACGTCATGTACATCGGGGATGCTCCGACGTTCTCAGGGTGCATTGTGGAGGCAAGACTCATAGGTGTGCTCGAAGCGGAACAGTCCGGGAGCGGCGGAATGATCAGAAACGATCGACTACTGGCTGTCGCGGCCGCAGATACGATTCGCGAGCGATGGACCCGTATCGAAGATATCGGCTCTTCCACTATCGATCAGATCCAGCTGTTCTTCGAAAATTACAATCGCGCCCGCGATCGCCAGTTCAAAGTGTTGCAACGTCGTGGAGCGGATGCCGCTGCCGAACTCGTACACCGGGCGATAGGCCAGTGTCGGAACCAGCAGGCTGCCAGGGGCAGCTGAACGCTTCTCTTCGCCATGCCTTCTACAGTCATCCGGCGCCTCGAATACGACGAATCTACGGCGGCGTTGCGGCTCGAGTTCACTTCCGGTCGCATCTATACCTATCACGACGTCCCGGAACACATCGCCACATCGCTGCGCAATGCGTTCGGGAAAGGTGAATTCTTCAATGAGCACATCCGGGACCGCTATCGATTTACTCGAGAGAATTGAGGAGAACCATGTTCGACCAACTCCTGGGTCTTGAGGTGAGCGCTCAGCATCTGACATTTCTACAAATGGCACTGCGAAGCGTCATCGTGTTCATCATCGGAGTCGCGATGGTGCGGGTCGCGGACCGGCGCTTCATGGGTAGAAATGCAGCCTTCGATGTCCTGCTCGGCATCGTACTCGGCTCTGTTTTGAGTCGAGCGGTCAATGGCCAGGCCCCTTTCTTTCCAACCCTTGGCGCAAGCGCCGTGTTGATCGCCTTGCACAGGCTTCTCGGTTGGATTGCCAGCCGCTCTTCCTGGGTGTCGACGCTCGTGAAGGACAAGCCGGTAGTGGTCATTCGTAATGGCCGTCTGCAAGAAGGTGAACTCGCTCGCCACAATTTGACCGAGGACGACCTGCAGGAGAATTTACGTTTGAATGGCAACGTCGATGGCGTAGCCGCCATAAAAGAAGCTCGACTCGAGCGCAATGGCGTCATCAGCGTGGTAAAGGAGACGGGTAGCCAATAAACGCCGGCACGCCGCCGAAGCCGACGCTGCCTCTCGATGCGCTGGATTGAGTGGCCGTGTTATCACTACTCGAGTTGAGCCACCAACTCCTGCTTGCGGGCAGCCAACGCCTCCCCCAGCGCCGCCAGATCCATCTCCGACTCTTTCGCTTCGGCGAACATGCCACCTCGCTGCTCCTCTTCCTTGACATGATGCTTGATCATCTCCGAGAGCACTTTCACCTTGGCGTCGTAGTAATCGTCTTCGGGACCAGAAGCCTGAATTTCCGCGATCAGCTTTTTCGCGCCGTCATGCTCGACAATGGCCTCATGATGCATGTCCTCATCCTCGGTGGCCTCGATGAAGGCAGGATAAAATATTTCCTCTTCGATCTGAGTGTGGACGGTCAGCGCGTTGCAGATTTTGCTAGCCAAGTCCTTCTTCTTGGCATCGCTACGCGACTTTTCGAATTCCTCGAACCATTCTTCAACCTGACGATGATCGGCTTTCAACAGTCCGATAGCATCTTTCGGGGCAACGGCTCGCTTGGATGACTTCTTCTTGGCTTTAGCCTGGGCCATGGCTGATCCCTCATTGTGGTGACGAAACGCATGCGTAACTTTGCAAGGCGGGGCCAAGTTCCGCCGCCGTTTACTGTGGGGAATGAGACCGTGATTCAGTCGCTTTTTCTCTCAGCAAGCGGCAGCTAGACATATGCAAGCGTCAAGGTTTTGCAGGTGGTAGCTCATCACCATTCGCCTTATAAGCCGGCGGACTGTAGAAGTTGAGAGTCTTCAACAGACCACGGCCGGTATTTCGAATCTCATGTTGATCGCCGTGTTCGATGAGAAAGAGAACACCGGCTTTGAGCGAGTAGCGCTCACCTTTGATTCTCGCCACCCCCCTGCCCGATACGACGTATAGCCATTGATCCGCACCACGGTGTCGGTTTTCCGGGCCGCCCTCCGCGCCACCGGGTTCGATCACCATCTCCGCCGCTTGAACGCGCTTGTTACCCAACGCAACTCGGAAGCCTTTACCGAATCGGAGTGTCTTTTTTTTCATGCAGCTTGACCGTTGTAGTCAGATCGACTCCCTCTGCCGAGCTGGGCTGATGGTATTCAGTCCACCCTGCCCGACGCGGCGCCCATCGATGTCGGCACTCTGGATGTCCTCAACGCCGCTCGCGAGATCCATTCGAAAGGGCAGCCAATAGAAGCAATCCCGCGGCGACAGCGGCAGTGTGGACGGGGTACCGCCGGGCAACGGCAATGGCCTGGGGAACGTACCTTTTCAAAAGCGCAAAAGCTGCTGGAGCTGCACCCAGGAGTGTCACCGGGCTCGGAGCGCTAACCGCGGGCGCGATCTGCGCCGCCGCCTGCAACACGGGTTCAATCGTCTGTTTCATAGCCATGCTTCGACTCCCTCGGGGTACGAAGCTAACGCGCGGGATGGCGGTTAGATCCTGCCCGACGCGGCGCAAAGTAGCAGTCGTCAAACGTCAGGAGACATTTCGATCCAATCCCGAGCCAGAAGGTCCTTCAAAGCGGATACGACGGCCGAGTCGTCCGGCAAGACGCCCGAATCGTGAGCTATCCGCCGACGCAGAGTATCGACCGTCTGCGGCGTCGACAGTAACGACCAAATTTCATCCAGAAACGCTGAGGAGTCGGCCCGCCTTTCCAAGCCGCAGATGTCGCCCGGCGCGGTTTTGCTGCGGATGTATGCGGAGGTCGGATTGATGGAAGTCATAGCTCTCGCCTGCTGCCGGGTTAGGGAATTGAGGTAAGCACGGCCATGGCGCCGTGGTTCCGCTAACGGGGACTTCGATCTATCCAAGAGCTGCCTAACGGCAATGACAAGCAGAATCCAACTCTCATGGAGCAAGTGAGGCGAGCGCGCGAAACATCAGCAGCGCAACACCTAATTGAATTCACGCAGCATGGCAAAGCCCTCGATCCTCCCGCAGCGATAGGACCAGTTCGCTTGCGATCGTCGCCATCCCTCATGGCTCGCTGTACTGTCTGAGCCAAGCCGTGATACTCCCTTTCCTGCAGCCACTGAAAAAGGCCGCCTAATACGGCCGTCTCATTCGAATCGAAGCTGGCTGATTGAGAAGCTGGCTCAGGCAACTGACCGCGATCACTGCTCGCAACGCGCGCAAGACGATCCATTGCAATATCGCAGTATCCTTGCTCGAGCTCGATCCCCAGGTATCGTCGTCGCGCGACTGCGGCAGCCACCAACGTGCTGCCCGATCCGGCAAACGGGTCGAGCACAAGCTGTCCAGGCTTTGTGAACGTCTCTATGAGCGGTGTCAGAATTCGCACTGCCTTCTGCGTCGGGTGATCAGAGTTTCCTGAGTACACCCACGGTTGGATGTCGTCGAGCGGTCGAGCTGGAACGGCCGGTCGCCCCTTGGCTAGTAAGAATGCCTGCTCATGCCGGTATCGTAGAAAACCAGCGCTCGACGCATAGTCCTTGACCCAAACGATGTGCCCCACTGGTCGAAACCCGGCGACTCGCCAAGCTCGAAAGAACGCGTCGACCTGTGTCCATCCGTAAAAGGAAACACACAAGCTGTCAGCCTTCAGCACGCGATACAGGTCGCTGAACGCCCCCAGCACTCGGCTAGGATCGTCATCATTGGCGATGGTTCGACCCTTGCGATCTTGGTATCGCACACCGTACGGTGGATCAGTCACTATAAGATCGACGAGTGAATCTGGCAGTTGCTGTAGGACTCGAGTGCAATCTCCCTGCAGAATCTGATTCGTCGGGAACATGGCAGTCTCCTTATACGACGGCGGGCTTGCCGTCGCGCCCCTCAGTCACGACGCGCGGAGCTGTCAATCGAAAGGGAACGGGACCGTGGAATAAATGGAGGGGACCTACGTCTTCGTGGGGAGGCGCCGTTTATGCCGCGAAAGTCCGTTGCCTCTCGATTGACAGCGAGCACGGAGTGATACGCTAAAAGCGATCTAGGCAACCCCACCCCTCTCTCTATCTTTGCTTCCCATTCGAAAGGCATGCGACGCTAGGCGAAGACCTCACGCGAGAGGAAAAAAAAGGGAGAGGGCATCCGGATCCGGATGCCCTCTCCCAAGTTACGTGGCTCTCACGCCGCCATACGTAGCGCAGCCAAGTCCCAAATCTGCTCGTTCAAGGACAAGTTGCGTTGAATCGCTGTGATGCCGCGAGTACGCACCAACCTACCCTGGCGCGAACGTCGGTTGAGACCGCCTCGCAGCAAATTTTCCTGACACCGATTCAGGACACTCCACAGGTCGCTACCGCCATCTTCAACACGTCGGCATCGCAGCAACTGTGACGCAGCCATTCCAGCCTCGGCCGCGTCGGAATAGCGAAGTGCAAGTACGGCCTGCGCGAACTGCAACTGGTCGTATCCACTCAGGAGACAAGCCTGCATCCGTTCAACCAGGCCGGCCAGAGCATCAAACCGATCCGCCAGGGCCAGCGCACCCTCCACGACTTGATCGACGACGTTGCCGCGATGTGCGACGCAAATTGCAGGGAACGCACCGCGCGAAGTGATCAGCCCATTCGTGCAGATTGGACGATAGATCCCGATGCGCAACTGATAGGCGCTGCTGCCATCGTGGCTGTTCAGAAACACCACTTCTGGCAACGAGTCCGCGAGCGAGATCGTCTCAAGCCGCCGACGCAAGCGCACTACGTGTCTGGCGTGCAATGGGCTTGCTCGCCGGGTGCGAGTCTGCGTAGCCTCCATTGGCACGAATCCAACGTTCATCAGTGCCTCGAAAACGCGCCGAGTGGAAATGAAACCGTACTTCGGGCTCAGGCACTCGTGGGGCGCCGGTGCGAACACCGCGGGTGCCAGATCGCGAACGGTCTCTAACGACAGGCTCTCTCGAAACGCGCTGTCGCTTGAGGAGAAAGTGATGTCAGTGCGAATGTCCATAGTCGAAATCCTCTGAGATGATTTTGGGCGGGATTGCCCACGTCTCAGAGATCGCGGCGCGCGCAGCAGTCATGCATTCGGCCGCGCGACCGTGGAATAAATGGAGGGGACCCGCGTCCGCGGGGAGGCGCCGTTTATGCCGCGAAAGCGCGCGGCCGAGTGCTTGACTGCGAGCACGCCGTGATAAGGTGAAAGCGAACAGAAATCCCGCCCCTCCTTCTTGTTTTTCGCTCTGAGTTCGGCGGCCATTCTTGTGTTCATCTCGGTCAGCGCGTCGGTTCGTCCCTTCGCTTTGAGCGAGGCACAACAGATTGTCGTGCGTCGGGACTCGGCTTCTTGCGCAGCCCGATGTCTGGAAGTGGTTCGCCTCGCTTGATTGAACCATCCATCGCTTCACGAACCATCGAAAGGAATTTCTCTCGATCTTCTGGGTTAGCAATGCGGCGAGACGCCAACTCCTCCGCCGCACGGAGACTCAAGAACGCGGAACGCAACTCTGGATGTTTACGGGCCTCATCTCGAGCATCGATCTGGGCTTCGCGAGCCAACCGAGCGCGCTTTACGCGCTCGGAGAAGAATTGCAGTTTCTCTACTTCCCAGCGCGTGCGGTGAACGTGATGTTCAGTCTGAGTCACAACGCGACCGTCCGCACCTCGCCGACGGTCAGTGAGCGTGACCGCTTCACGTGCGGTACGACGCGCACCGACGACGTCCCCGACTTTCGGTTGAGTCTCCCCTGCTTCGATCGCTCGCTCTAAATCTTTTCCCCAAACGAGTCGAGCGCCGCTGTTCGTGAGGATCTTGGCGTAGTAAGACGGGTCTTCATTCGGTCGGAATTGATACGGAGCCCTGCCGTGCGCCTGCAACCGGCCAACGATGAGCTGCCCCGCACGCCGCCCGACCGATATCGGGGACGAACGGGCAATTCTTGAGGCGCTTGCAGATGTTGAACGGACAGTTCCGGTTGGATCTGTGGTCGTGTGTGGCTGAGTCGTCGTCGACTTCGACGACGACTCAGCTCGCGGTGGTCGCAAGGGCGCCTTGGGCGGGCTTGGTCCTTCAGCCATAGTGTGTACGCCGGAGTCCGCGCCCACTCAGCGTGCCACCGCTGGTGGACTAGGAGCCCGCGGCTCCGGCCGTCGCACCGCTGCATCTCTGAGTCGCACCGGCGGTAGCGGCTCGCCGCGGGCCACAGAGTCCGCTAACGCTCGGCGCACAGAGCTGACGAAGCGTCGCTGATCCTCAGGATCGCGGATGCTCTTCGCGGCAAGTTCCGCCGCATGAAGCTGCAGATAGGTTCCGACTAATTCCGGATGCTGTTTGACCGCCTGCTGCTGATCAACTCGCTCGTCACGCAGTAGACGCGATGCCTGCGCGCGTTCTCTGAACAACTCGCGCTTTTCCACGACCCAGGCATTTCGATGTGTCTCGATCTGCTTCCCGCCAAGAACGCTACCGTCGGAATCGCGTTCAGGTTGCCAGACCTTCACCGCCTCCCGACGGCCTGAACGCAGGCCGATCTCATCGCCAATCTGGGGTCGGGTAAGTGACTCCTTGAGTGCTCGCTGTAGATCGACGCCCCAGATCTCACGCTCATGGCCTTCTGTCTCGATGCGCACAAAATACGACGGCGCGTTGCGCGAATCGTGACGGTAGGGCGCCGGTCCATGGTCGACGAGCTTTCCAATCTGCAGCCCGCGCTGCCGCTCGCGCGGTTCGCTATGAATATCCGTTCCAGCGTCGGCACCGCCAGGAGCGTTGGTGCCCTTGCTCTCGACCGAGGATGGCATTGGACGCGGCGGCGGACTGGGTTGCGATTCCTGCCCGCGCGCCAGCGCGCGCACGAGGCGTCCTTGTTCAAACTCGGTCGGCGCGTAGTTGCGAACGTCCAGCCCCGCCATACGTGCCGCGAACCATGCCTCTTTGCGAAAGCGTTCGGTTCCCGTGACTGCAATCTCCGACCATCCACGGGCGTGAGCGATCGAAACGAGGGTCTTTATCACCTCGGTATTCTCACTAGGCGACGTCAGCCGGCTGCCATGATCCGTGAACGCTCGCTCGCCGTCTGGGAAGTGATACTTGTTGCCAATCTGGACGAAGCGTCGCTTCACGTCCTCTGGCATCGACTCTCGATCGATCTTGTTCTTAGGTCTGTCGACGTCCGAAGACGACGACGCGGAACGGCGAGCTTTCGCGCGAGCCTTATTGTCCTCCGGTTTGGAACTGATTTGCGCAGGCGCTGAAGCTCCACGGACCGGTCGAGGTGCAGGGCGAAGGGAATTCTCACCCGTTTTACTCGCCTCGGTAGCCGCTCGCGGAGGCACCGCACCGCGACGGCGCGACCTGGGCGGGAGCGCGGATTCTCCGCGCTCCTCCTGAGCGGGAGCTGCGCTGGGCCGCATCGTGTTCGATGCCGGGGCGTCCCGCGCTCCCTGCTCCGGAGGTCTGCTCTTGCCATTCGAGGAAGGGCTTGGAGTCCCGCCACCAGAACCATTCGATGTGCCGGCCATACATACCTCTCAACGCTCACGGATGGTTTCGAGAAAGCTGTCCACTGCGCGCTGGAGTTCCTCGCTTGTCATGCGTTCGCCCTCAGCTTTATCGGGGATGTCCACATTGCTGAAGTCCAGCGCGAAGTCCTCGAGTGTGAGTGACTCGATTCGTTTGAGATCTTCAGCCGTGGCCTCGCGCACGGTCGAACCGCTACTCGCCGCCGACCGCGGCTCGCTCGCTGCAGACATGATTGCTCCGGTCTCAGGACGCCTCTCAGCAATCTCCCTGGCGCTGATGATGACTGCGGCAGCGGGCGAGCTGTACGACGGTGCAGCAGTAGCTGGAGGCGGCAACAGTCGAGCTTTGAACCGACGATCTTCAAAGTAGCGAATCTTTCTGCACCGGATCGGCCGCAGCCCTTCGTAGAAGATGATCGCCTCGCCAGAGCCGAGCGACTTCACTTCTTGAGGCAAGAGAAGCGCCCGGCGCTGCTCGCTCACGCTGACGCTGCGTTGCCGGCGAGAGCGCGTATCGAAGATGTCGGCGAATGGCTTCGATACTGTCTTCACCTTCACTGTCGTAAAACCCAACTCGTCCGAAATTTCGCGCGCGTCGGCGAAATCTTTGGGCGCAAATACGACTCGCGCAGCCAAACTCTTTAGCATCGTCTCAGCCCCATTCGCACCGTAGGCTTCTCGCAGTTGTGCCGGCGTTTGGATCACGAGGACGACACGCACGTTGTATCCAGGCAAATAGGAGATCGACTCCGCGATGATGGGAATGCGACCTAGCGCCGTGAACTCGTCGAGCAGCATCATGACCTGGTACTTGAGTCGTGGATTTCGCTCGGGCAGCTCGCGGGTCTGTAAACCAATCGATTGCTGAAAGAACAAGTTCAGCACTGGACGCAGCCGATGCAGGTCGTCCGGGTTCACGCCCACATAGATGGACGTTGGCTTAACCCGCAATTCACGCAGATCAAAATCGTTCGCTGACGTCGCAGCGTCAAGGATGGGGTTCAGCCAAAGGTCGAGCCTGCTGGTGAAAGTTTTGCGGATACTGGAAGCGGTGACGGGTGCGAGGTCGATAACGTCGTAGAGCGCGCGTACGCACTGCGACGATAGAGGGAACCTGCCACTATTCCGGCCTTCGATTGTTCGTTTCCAATGCTGCCCGAAGCCTTCGTCGTCGCTTGCCATGCCTTGGCGCAATACCTCTCCGATGGTATTGGGAAGCGACGGCGTCTCGAACAGGTACAAGGCGATGCCAAGAAAGAGAGACCGCGCACTGGCCGTCCAAAATGGATCCACGTTGGGCGGGTCCGGATACAGCATGTCGGCTATGCGCTGCACATCGTTCACACGCCTGAGCGGATCGGCAGAGACGTAGAAGAAAGGATTCCACCGCGCTGTCTGACCATCCTCGGCGAACGGATCGAACAGGAAGCATGCTTGTCCGCAGCGCTGCCGGAAACCGGCGGTGAGCGTCCAGTTTTCCTTCTTGATATCGATGCACACCAGCGATCCTGGCCAGTTGAGCGCGTTGGGCACCACTACGCCGACACCCTTACCGCTTCGGGGGGGTGCGGCCAGAGCTACACCTTGCTGTCCGCGCAGCATCAGGCAGCGCGAGCCCAATTGCCCAAGGATGATCCCGTCATTGCCTAATAGAGCGGCGGCGGTGATCTCACGGCGACTCGCGAAGCGGGCATCGCCATGCAGCGCACGCCGACGAGGCACGAACACGGCAAGCCCACCTGCAAGCAATAGCCCGACTGCCGCTGCGGAACTGAGCAGCAAGCGCGTGCGGACCTCAGCGCGACTGCCGTAGTAATAGGCATAGCGCACGACGGTCAGCGGCGTGGCCGCATGCGGATTCTCATGCACCCAGAGCAAAAAGAAGTAGCCGGCGAGGTACTGCGAAAGCGCAAGCAGCGCGAGTCCTGCCGCAAATAGCTTTATCGCACGACCGCGGCGTGCAGGCTCAGCGGGTAGCTGCCAGGCTGTTGCGCTTGCGTTCGGGGTCATACCAGATTTCCTTGATGAATCGCTGGTGATGTTCGACACCGAACTGCACCACGACATCGACTAGTAGATAGAGAAGCGCCTTAATGTCGGCGCGCGCCAGCTCCTGACCTCCACGACTTTGCTTCACGAGCAGCACGAGCTGCTCGAAGGCGAGTTCAGCACTTGAAGCGTGTACGCTCGTGATGGAGCCAGGATGCCCGCTGTTGACGTTACGGAGATAGTCGAACGCCTCCTCAGCGCGTAGCTCCGCGAGTAGGATCCGGTCTGGCCGCATACGGAGACAAGATTCCAGCAGTTGCTTCGGCGAGACGCGCGCCTGGCCCTGGTTGTCCTTGCTGTAGAAAAGGCGCACATGGTTCGGATGGCGGTCGAGCACCAGCTCTTGCGTATCCTCGATTGTAATCAGGCGTTCGTCGCTTGGAATTTCTCGGATCAACGCTTTGGTGTATGTCGTTTTGCCGCTTCCAGTTGAGCCTGACACCAGGATATTTTTGCGACTCACTACGGCGAGGCGCATAAACGCTTGGTATTCCCGTACACGCAGCAGGCGCACGAGTTCGGTCTCGGTCGCGTCTAGTTCGTTGTTGGCGATTCGCGTGCTACGAAAGATCCCGCTGCGGGTCAGTTCCTCAATCGACCATAGCTGGTCTGACGGTCGGCGGATCGTGATGGAAATGCAACCCTGTGGCGTCGCGGGCGGCATGACAATCTGCAGTCGCTCGCCCGTCGGGAGTGATCCGGACAGAAGCGGTGACTCCTGGTCAATCCTCTGGCGGGTCGTGTACGCCACCGCCTTCGCGAGCCGCCAGCACCAGTCATAGTCAGCAAACGGCAGCGGCTCGCGATTCCACCCAACGCGCGTTTCGAGGAACGCCTCACCGGGCCGATTGATGCATAGCTCGGTGACTTCTGGATTCGAGAGGAACGGTCGCAACGGTCGCAACGTGAGCTGAAGTGAAGAGTCCTCGAGCGCAGGAGCGCGCGTTGCCGCAGATTCCGGCAGCCGCGGAATTGCGGTCTGCGTGGCCTCAAGGCCGAAGATTTGTGGGGCGCAGCTCATAGACCGACCTGAAATCAAGATCTCGCGCCACCAGCACAGCGATCCGATCGCCATGTGACTTGGTGACGGTGGGTGGAATGTTCACCGTGCTCTTTAGCACCTCGGTCAGGACGTCGCGTGAGGTCGACGGATTGACGATGACGGCGCCATTGTCCCCAGAGGACTGCACCGCGCTCTGGACGACGCCATCGATCATGGAGATCAGGATCGCCGCACCGAACCTTTCCCAGAAGTGATGATTCACTTCTCCCGGCAATCCCGAGCGGCCGAGTTCATCCGTCCCTGGCGAAGCTAGCGGCACAACAACGCCGGCCGGCGTGCGAGCCTCGGTCCATAAGACGAATACGCGCGCTGAGCCTTGCCTTACCTGGCCACGCGTCTCGCCGACAAGTTTGGTGCCTCGCTCGAGGAGCACCACTGAGCCGTCGACACTGAACGTATCGGTGGCGGTGATACAGGTCGTCATACCGGGGAGCGTGGAATCGATGGCGGTCTCGAGCGTGCAGTCAAGAAACGCCCCTTTTGCGAGCAACAGCCGCTGGGTCGGCAAGACTCTCGCTCTCACAGCGGGAGTCGCGGTGGGCTGCAACAGGCCGGCAATTTCATCGGTATGCGAGACACCGCGCGACGACGGATCGGGCCCGCCATCATCCAGTACGGTCGACGAGGCTCCCTCCGCGAGTGCATCCGCACCTATACCGCCGCCTGATGTACCCGTCCGTGCGGTGCTGGCCGAGCGCTCTGAAAACACCGGGCCAGAGAGACGCCGGTCCAGTGCGAGTTCGTTCGCCGTCTTTTTCGAAGGGACTGCACCCTGTTTGACTGGTGTATAAGCGCTGCGGGCACGCAACGGGTCGCCTTGTGTCAATGACGTGAGGGGGGAACGCTCGACCGTGGGCGGTTCCAGGCGCCCGAGCGGCGGCAAGGGCATCTCCCCTTGCGCCTTACTCAGGGATGCGGAGAGCGCGCTCCGCTGTGCGGGCGATTGACGAGAGAAAGCACGTGTGTAGTACCAACCAAGCAGTCCGCAGCCCAGCACGGCCATCAAGCTGATAGCAAGGGCGTTGCTGACGCGCGCCTGCAATGAGCTTCCGCGGTTGACTGAAGAGATGCCGCGCTCTCCTGCCACCGTGTTCGAATTCTCGTCGGGCGCCGCAGCGTCCGAATTCAGCGACTCCTTCCGCTCGGCTCCTTCCGACGTAAGATCTGGCTGTCCAGGCGCGCCTGTCGATGCCTTCATAAGCGCGGCTCCTTGCGCTCGCGCACGACGTCGGGCGCGACAGTGCCCGACTCCAGCCGCTCGCCACCGCCAACAAATCCTCGATTTACTATGCAGCCGGTTAGCTTGCCACGCCTGACAATAAAGGTACGCGCGACTCGGTGAATCAAGATATCGCCATGCTCCACGTTGAAGTTGATCAGCGAGTCGGACCCGTCGTCGTTACGAACGAAGATCGCGGGCAACTCCGACTTGACGCCAAACGTCAGTCGCGTATGCACGCCATCATCCGATGCGGCAACTGGCTTTATGGAGCGGCTGCCACAGAACCAATAGTCCACGTTACGTGGTCGACTCATACCTGCGCGCGCCAGTTCAGATTCCACTTGCTCCGCCCTCGAAGGCTCGCGCGGGGGGCTGGGTGGATAAATAAAGCGCACCGCATACATGATCTCGTCGGTGCGCGCATTGGGACGCGTCGACGAGGCCCTGTAGTCGAACCGATATGCACGACGATCAGTGTAAATGACGAGGTTCGTGCCAACATTAGCTGCTTTCGGTTTGAGGATAAGATAGTTCGCGTACGCACCGAACGTGACCCCTTCAAGGTCTCCGCCGCCTTGGCCGGCAAATGTTTCCCCTTCCTCGAACACGAGTTCGATCTCAAACCCGACGAAAGCCTGGAGCCGGTAGACCTCGTCTGCGTTATACGGCGCGGTCCGGATGCGTGGATCGACGCTTCCGCGGCTCGGAAGCATCTCTGAATGCGAAGCTTGCGGGATGAAGAGAATGGCGAGCATGTACCCGCACAAGACACCTGCGCGCGTTGCCGGCCGTGTGTTCATTGCGCCCGCCTGCGCAGCACATCTGCGGAAAGGGCAGCGGCGCTTGCTGAAGAGGGCTCCCCAGATACCTCAGATTCCGCGCGAAACTCGACGATCTTGAATCCGAGAGGATTCCATCGCCGCATCTTCGGATCCTTGGACGGCGCTCCATAGACGTATTGGATGGTTGCGATCCAGTATGTCTTCTGTTCCTCCCCCCCGCCGCCCATGCGTTTCGCTCTTACGTACCGTACTTGGGCAAGGTCGGCGACACCGCTGCTGCGTGTGAAGAAGCTCACTGCCGTCACCTGCGCGCGAATTGTGGTGCCGTCCTTATAGAGGTTCAAAGGCGAAGCTGGATTGCCCTTGTTCCACACGGCGTACCATCCTTGGTTACGCTGTGGCGTATGGAATGCGCCGCATTCCTCGTAGTCGCTTTCCGCGGTAGCGAAATTGAAGCGTTCACAGACCGTCACATAGTGATCGAGAAAGTAGCGAGTGACAGACTCTGGCATGTCTGCATTGCCGACATAGACAGGAACAACATCAACGATACCTGTGGCGTTATCGACGCGAACGAGGAACGGATCGACACGCTTTAGCGGCATGAGAAGAGCCAAGGCGATAGACAGCACGACCGAAAGCACCCATCCCGCGCTCGCGGTCAACCAAGCGGCACGCAGGCTGCGGCGCTGCTGCGCCGTGCGGTCCGCGTCCCACGAGATGGCCTCCGCGAAATACTGCTGCAGGGCCGGGTCCTTACTCATCGCGCGCCTCGGACTGGTCCGGTGCTTCAACCTCAACTTCCGGACTCTCCGGCATCGCGTCGATTGCCGACTTGGTGACCGGCGAGTTGATGGGTTGCAGCTGGCCGTCACAACGCACACCACGCGATGCACACCCCCACATGAGCACCACGGCGGATGCAGCGATGATCTGCTTCAGGTTCACGCGACTCATTGCTCCTCCTCAACCCCTACGTACGGTGTTCTCCCGAGAACTGGCGAGGCCTCGCCGCAGGTAGTAGCCCGCCTTTCGGCTCAACGGATCCCAGCGACTGGTTTCACGATCTGCGAGCCCTCGCGCAAACTGACCCGTGGCGCGGGTTGCTCCGCCAAATCCCCACCTGAGTGCAGCGTTGACGGCTCCGAAGGAGCTGAGTGCGAGACCGCTCGCCAACCCACTGGCCAGCGATGTCACCTGGCTCATCACCATCAAGGTAAGCCCAGCCGCCATGCACACGCGTACTGCATGCGCGATCTCGATCCCACCACCAGCACTTGCCGCCTGCGTTGCAGCGGTAGACACAAGCGTGAGCATCAACGCCGCGACCATGACGGTCAGGATGGTGATGAATGCATAGTTCGCCATCTGTGCAATCCACGACTCGAAGAAGCGTTTGGTGGTCTCAAACAATAGCAATGCCAGAAATAGCGGTCCCAGCGCTAGAAGCACGGACAGCGCTATGCGTGACAGAGCGAGGAGGAAGATCGTGTAGACCGCGGTGAGATCGACGATCAGGTACACCGCGAAGCCTGCGAGATAGTAGGAAAAGTCGCCATCGAAGATTCCACCCTTCTGTATGAGCAATGACGCCGTATCGTCGCCAGCGAAGATGATTCCATCTACGACTGACACGGAGTCGTACGCGCCAATCACGCCCGCAGCAAGTGCACTCGGCGCGTTGAAGAACGTGTCGACGATGACGGTGTTGTAGAGCCAGAACCGAAGAGATGCGCCGAGGATCACTGCAAGCATGACGATTCGTCGTACACCGACGATGAAAGGCTCCTCACTCTTTCCCATAAGCTGCAGGTAGCCCCACACCATGATGTAGAAGATTGCGAGGGTCACGATTGCAGGCTCAAGCACCGCCGCAACTCGCGCGGTGTTATCCCCGATGTAGGTTGCAAGCAGCGCATTGAGCCAGGCATTGAATTCAGCGAAGAAGCCCATGGGACATGCATCGTCAATTTCGACGCTCAGGTCCGGGCTTCTTGTCCGGCCTCGTCGGTAATCCGAGAGGAGGTAGATCGCGCAGCGAGCCGATTCCTTCGATGCGGGAGGCCTCAAGCGCATTCACACAATCAGGGGTTCGGCCGAGTGTGCCGGGATCGTTGCTGCATACCGCGATCTTGGCGTCTCGGGCTTCAATGTGCTCCCGGTAGTACGCGACGGTGTGTGCAGTGGGATCCGGCGACGGCGCACAGGCGGCGGAGCTGATCGTGACAACGACCCCCAAACACTCCCGCACGCGCCGTGCGCCGCGCCGAAAACGGATTTCAAGTAACCTGATCATGGAGTTGCTCCGAGACCCATAGCCGGTAAGCGGCGCAGCGATCCCACGCCGCTGACTGCCTGCTCGCGTGTGCGTTGCCGACGAGACCACTCCTCAGCTTGCGCCACCTGATACATCACGTTGAGCTTCGTCTGTTCATTCGTCAGCATCCCCTCTTCAGCAGCAATGCGCGCCTGCAGATCCAAGATGGATTTCTGGTCCTCTGCAGTCGGAATCGCATCTATTAACTGCTGAATGGCAGCAAAGCGGTCGCTGGTTGCTCGCAGTGCTTGCCGAGCCGTCGCCTGGAGCATCGCAGCCGACTGCCGCGCGGCCTGCACATGGGCACGCTCCTCGGGCGACAACGTCGCCAACTGCTCCGCACCAAGGACCGCGTTGGCTTCAATCGCCGTTTGGATTTCCGCCGCGAGCGCGCTGTAATTCCCACTGGCGTTGCGGACGGCAGCCTCCAGCTCTGCCCAGTCCGGCGGCAAGTAGTTGCGGACCGTGTCCTCGAGGAGGCGCTCCATACCGCGATGGCCAGTGATCGCCTCATACTGGCGCCGTGCCTCGTTCAACTGGTCGCGCGCCGTCTCTAGTTCTTCTCGCATAGTTGCGAGTTGCTGGACCAACTGCGCGATTGCGCCCACGTCGACCACGGCCCACTGGGCGTTAGCCGCGGGTGTAGCGCCGAGCAGACCGATTAAACATGCGAACAACCAGTGGACCCTAAGCCGGCACATCGCCTTCTCCTGTTGAGGACGTATCCGAGGCGGCCATGAAGAGCGGCAGCCAACGCGACGGATCGTCGCCGACCTGGCCGATGATTTGCGTCATGCGCTCGACGGTGCTCCGGCGCCCTGAGATCACCGCGAGTTCCGCATCAAGCCCCTTGAGGTCAAGTTCGCAGACAACACTCCAATGTCCCTGCTTGACTAAGAATTGCCGTGACCCGGGCTCGAGGCGCTCCTTGAGCAACTTGAACTCGCGCTGCGTGAGGCCAAAGCCTTCGATATAGTCCTCGGCCTTTGCATCCGGGTTCGGAAAGTAGATTTTCGTCGCGGTTTGCTCGACGAGTGTGCGAGCGATGCGACTCGTCAGTACAGAATTGGCAGTCTGAGTGGCTACGCAGAGCACGCCATTCAACTTTCTCCAGGTCTTCGGCGCATTGTCTGCGAAGCTCTCGAAATCCGCGTCGGCGAGCGCGTTTGAAAACTCGTCCACCCAACAGACCAAGCGCCGGCCGTCCACCAGCCGCTCTACGATGTGGAACAAATAGCGGTTTATTGGCCCACGCAGGATCTCGTGCTTGAGAAAGTGCGTTACATCAAACCCGATCGTGGCGTGCCTTGCCAACTCCGCTACGACGCGATCCTCCGTATTATCAAAGGCCCATGCATATTCACCATTCGTGCTGCGGCACCAGCGCTCAAGACGGGCGTGAATACCTTCAGGCTGCGTAGGATCGGTAAACTCTATGAGTCGTGACAACCGGCGCGCGGATGGATCTAAAGCGAGCGTACAGCGCAAAGCTTGATCCAGATCCCTAAGCTCACGAGCGGTAAACGGTGACGGTCCCCTGCACAACATCTGCAGCCATGTCATGAGGAAGTCCACGTTCGCCGGCGTCGCTTCGAGCTGCAGAGGATTCAAACCCGTCGATTCACCATTCTTCAGCGGGAAGTACCGCCCACCCAGGGCGCGGATCAAAATTTCCAATCCATAGTCTTTGTCGAAAACTATCTGTGTCGCGCCCTGCCTCGCCAACATTGCCACCATGAAACCTATAACAACTGTCTTCCCTGACCCCGTCGGACCGCAGATGAAGGTGTGACCAGTATCTTTGCGACTACCGCCGTCTGGATCACCGGGATCGCTGGCGTGAAGACTGAAGTAATACGGCGAGCGAGCGCTCGTGATCAAAAGTGCAAGCGCGTTTCCCCAATGATTCCTTGTCGCACGGCCGGTAGGAAAATTATGGAACGGCGCCATCGCTGCCAGATTGCGTGACGTAATTGGCGCCTTGCGCGGCCTCATGGCGAAGGCTGCGGGAAGCTGAGCCCAGAACGCCGCTTCGAGTGCTAAATCCTCGCGCGCGACCGTCATGCCAGAGTCGGCAAGCAGGCTTCGCGCCAGCGCAACGCTGTCATTAAGCCGCTGCAGCCAACGCACGTTTCCATCTCTGTACCCGGACTCTGCGTCTGCGAGCACTTGCAGCGAGAAGTGATGGTCACCCACTACAAATTCATTCGAGCTGAGGGCGTCGAGAGCGTCCTTGAGCTCCTCGGTCTGCGTAACGGCGAAATCACCCACGTTGGCCATACGGTTGTACTGCCGTTGCAACAACCCCTGGCCTGCTCCCTTCGTGAGGAACGTGAATGATTGGGTCAGGACGAATGAGAACGGCGCCGACAGAAGCTGGTCGTACATGCCGACTGTAGTCGGCGTTGGATATTCCTTGATGCCCAGCATTGCGCCGAACCGCGTCTGCGTCGGCAGCCGGTACTCGATCACTTCTGACCCAAAGATCGGACGGCTCGTTGCAAGCAGTTGGTCAACGGGCGCACGCGCCAACGGCGTCGCCTGCCGTTCACCGTTGAGCAGCATGCCGAAGAACTCGAGCACCTGAGAGAACTGTCGCGCCCTTTGAGCATAGACGCCGAGGCGCTCCGGCTCGTAACGGGCAAGTGACGTAGCTACGGTCTCACCCAGCTTCTCGCAGACATCCAGCGCTTCGCCCAGCAGTACCAGATCGCTGTCTCGTGCAGCCCGTGACAGCGCCTTGGACAATGCATTGGTCGCAGCGCCGGCCACGGGACGATACACGAGCGACAGGTACATCTCATTGACCATCAGCTTCTCGCCAGAGAGCCGTGTCCGATACCTCTCAGCTAGATGCGCCGCGAATCCGCTCCCTTGCTCCGCGCCTGAAAGAGCACACTCGCGACGGCGCACAACATGAAACCAGAGCGCAACGTTCGGACTGGCGATATTTCGCCAAGTCACGTTGAGGCGCTCATGCCAATTGTTGAGTTCGCTATCATCGGCGCTCTCGAAGCTCGCACCGCCGAGCCGAAAGACCTGGACGTAGTCCCCACTCCTCGTCTTAACCACGTGTTCGGCAACATGCGCGGTATACGGAATGCGGTGGGCGACCCAGGGCTCGCGACGGCTTGCCGATGTTCGGTTCAGTGAGGCCATCGGACGATCTCTAAAGAGTGGGAGACGTTCGGCATCGCGAGCGCCCGGCGCCGGTCTCGAGCGTCTGGCAGATCCAGAACCAACGGACTGTAGCTGCTGGCCTTCCACAAGTGGGCGTTGGCAAACAGACAGAGCATTCGCGTCCGGCTCCACAGCAATACAAGCTCGAAGAAGCGGGCGTCGCGGGCGCAGAGCAAAACACAGATCCCGTGCAGTGGAATCGAAATCAGGAGCATCAACAGGTTCTTCGTCATCAAGAACACTTGCATCGTGAACACCAGATTGAATAGCAGGGCTACGTACGCAACTCCCCAGCGCATCGGCGGGCGGGTCACACCCACAAACAGCGGGTCCATCGCTAGTCCGGTATTGCGTTCGCCCATGACACTTGCCTACACGCCAAACATGCCGCGAATCCACGCGACGATCTGCGGCGCGCCGAAGATCGCTGCGATTCCGACGATGCAGCCAATTGCTACCCCCCATCCAATCCTGCCCACCGAGGCCGCGATTGCTATCCCAATGATGATGAGGATCGCGATGGGCGTGCCGATCGTTAGTGCGAACGTCACCAGCGAGTTCGCCCCGGTATCGAACGGAGACGCTTGGGCATGCGCGAAGCCGGAAGCCGCCATAAGCATCGTCATCGCGACGAGTCTCTTCTCTATGCGAATATTTCCGATCGATCCGTGCCGCATCACGTTGGCGTCCTCCGTTCCTGTCCGTGGAAGCTATGCAAACATGCGGAGGCTCACGCGAGTACCTGCCGTTTCACGGTGAATTCGGACGAAACCTTCGGAAACGTCTGAACTGTTCGGCCGATTTATCGGCGAAACTCCTTAGGGGCGATAGACATGCGCAGTTGAAATGCAAGGGAACTGCATTTAAAGTGCAATCGCGGACACACGAGTTGGCGATACAGGTGTGACTTTTCTGATACGGATTTTCGCAAGCTTCACGGATGAAGCAGAAAGGAGTCCCATACATGGAAAGCATGGAACGCGATCGGCTCAGGCTTCCACTCGCGGCGAGTGCCTTGGCTGGCGTAATTGCCTTCTGTACCCATGCAATTGGCCAGGAAAGCCGCAATAGCTTGTCTGATTCGGCTCCATTACCGCCCGCTATCCACGCCACCCGATTGGACTACTCCGAATTTGACGCACCTGAGGCAGTTTCCGTTGTAACGCGGGAAGAGATTCGGCTAGCAGGCTATCTGGAGATCTCTGAGATTTTTCGGTCTGTGCCGGGCTTTCGAATCGTCAAGATTGGCGACGAGTCGCGCGTGAGCTACCACGGAACGATCGTGCAGCAGAATCGCCGGATGCTCGTCACGATCGATGGCCGCAGCGTCCTGATCGGAGACGGTCAATACGTTGAGTTCGATCGTCTACCGATTGATCTTGAGGACATCGCACGGGTCACGGTCACCCGTGGTCCGAACGGCGCGGCTTATGGCGACAACGCATTTTTGGCCAGCATCGATTTCCAGACTGTTGGGCTAGACGATACCCGAGGCATTTCAGTACGTGCGGGTGGCGGGCACAATGGGCGCAGGAAGCTCGGTGCATCCGTCAATGAGCAAATCGGCGCATACGGCCTGCAATTTTCTGTAAGTGCCGGCCGTGATGGGGGCTATGACTACTCGGACTCCAATGGAACCCCGCGGGACGACGGCAAAGAAACTAAGCGCGCGCGGGTGACGCTTGAACGCGCTTTCGATGACCGGTCACGCTGGCGCCTGGACACTAACATCTACGATAGCGAAAACAGAACCGGCGTAAAAACACTCCAGTTTAGTGGCAAGCAGCAGAACAAAGGCGAGTTCATCTCGCTATCCAATCAAAGAAACATCAGCGGATCAAGCCGAATCGACTGGTTTGTCAGCCACAACCGTCAACGCGAGAGCGTACGTCAGTTCGGTTGCTATACGCCGGAAGCTATTGCCGGCATTCTTGCGGTGGAAACCGATCCGAAACTTCAAGCCGGCGTCCTCGCGCCCACTCTATTCGTCCCCGCCTTGCTGGGCGTGTCGCTTCAGAACACATGCTTTTTCACTGACCTTGGCATCGACTCAGAGCGTAGTGAACTGGAATTGGAGTTCGAATCCCGTCTCGGACCATGGAGATATCTGCTTGGCGGATCATTCACGCAAACGGATGCTTCGAGCGCGCAGTATTTCGCTGGCGAGGATCAAGAACAACGATCATATAGGGCATTTGGCGAGACCGCTCTGTCAATGGGTAAGGTACATGCAAGCGTTGGACTGATGGCTCAGAACTCGAGCAACGTCGGGGACATGGAGGTTGCATGTCGCGGCGCTTTGAATTGGCAGTTTCGTCCGAACCAGATACTTCGCTACTCATATGCGAGGAGCTTTCGTATTCCAGCGCTCGTAGAGACCGAGACGGCTTGGACGGGAGCATTCTTCTTCGGACGACGTGACGATCCGGCCTCCACGTACAAATTCAGTCTGCCGCTTCCACTCGTCACAAGCTCGACGAGGCTGAGGCCGGAAACCATTGCATCGCATTCTCTCGGTTACTTCGGAACGTTCTTCGATTCCAGCGCAACAGTCGATGTCAAAGTATTTCAGGAGACCATTCATGATCGCGTTGAGTCAAACCTATTCTATTTCTACCCTCCCGCATTCAATGGTGACTCGTTCACACTGCATGGTGCCGAATCAGAGGTGGCAGTTCGCTTGAACGAAAAATGGCGCGTCAGCGGGCAGTATTCTTACCTGGACACTGACGCGCGAGACGCCTTTGAGCGGGGACTGAGCGGCAACAACGCCGGCTCTGTCTCAGTGACATACCGGCCTGTTCCAAATCATGCCGTCACTGCCGGCTACTACGGAAACAGCAGAATTTCCGGCAACTCATATGATCGCTATGATCTTGCTTACAACTACGATCGAAGCTTCGGAGAACACCAATTCCGATCACAGCTGGTACTCAATCACCACCTCGGTGGTGTGGACGGCATTCGTGGCTCTATGCCCTTGCTGTCCAACGAGGGGCGTTTCGCTCACCTCGATCAGTTATTCCTCTATCTTGAGATGACTTTCTAGACATGTGGACGCGATCTCTCGTCTCAATCGCAGCCGTTGCCACGGCAACCCTGTTATTGGCCACGTGGTGGATCGCATCTCCTAGCGAAGCTCGTCAGGAGCTCGCCGCCCCCCTGCGCGCATGGTCAGCCGGCTACCCCACGACGGGCAGCAGCCAGTATGCCAAGGATCTTGCACCACTGATGGGCGGCTTTCGCTCACAGGCGTACCGATCGTTTTGCGGACCGGCGAGTATTTCGACTGTGCTACGCGCTTATGGAGTTAAACAGGTTGATCAAAGCGCGATTTTCTCCTCGTTCTCCTCGAAACTTAGCGCCTTCTATACTGGAATGTCGTTGGCCGAGCTCAGCAGGCTTGCAGGGTCCGTTGGCTTGCAAAGCGAGATCGTGTATGCAGATAAGCTCGATCTGGACACGTTCCGAGAGCGCTTGAAATCTAATCTTCGCACCGATAGCGATTTTGTCCTGGTCAACTACGACCGAAGGCTAGTAAAGCAATCGGGCGCCGGCCACATCTCCCCCGTCGCGGCCTACGACGAAACCCAGGACGCATTTCTTGTGCTGGACGAAGCTGCCTATAAGTATCCGTTCACATGGATACCGACTCCATTACTCTATGCCGCTGTGCACACCCGCGACGGCGATCGATTCCGAGGTGTCCTGTTGATACGCGGCTACGTCTCGCCAGGATGATCCATGCGTTTACCCAGGCCGGAGGTTTGCAACGGGTCTGCTAACGTTGCGCGAATCACTTCGATAAGTCGGCTGTAATGCACCGGTTTCTGTATCACGCCTTTGAATCCGAGTTCTAAGAGCCGCTCCGAAAGGGAGTCGCTTATTCGACCGGGCGGACAGATTGCGACGAGGGGAGGCAAAGCAGCTCCGTCGTCCTTGATCTGATCTAGAAGTCGGATGACTTCTGCTATGTCATCGGACATGTCCATGAGCAGCACACCTTCAGCACGCAGCAGCGAAGGATCCATCATCGCGCGCGAGAACGACATCAACTTGATCTCCAAATTGGTGATGTCCCCCCTCGTCGCAAGACGCATCAGCGAGGGATCGTTACTCACGACGACTGTCGAAATCGGACGCGTAGCAAATGTCCAGTCCGGGGACGTTTGCCGGGCCGTGTCCTCAGCGGCGACGTATTGGCAGGTGGTGCCCAGAAGGACGCTGACGGCGCCCATGCTCGTCGCGCTGATAGTAGGCTCGATACCAGCGACACTGAGCAGGTAGTCGATAACCTTGATTTCTCTATCCGTCCAACCGACGAACGCAGCTATGCTCCGATACCGATCCAATCGGTCGTGCAGTGGCTCGAGCTCTGACTCCAGGTTGGAGTCATAGAATGACTTGAGATGCACGGATACATGCATCTGCTCGGTAGAAACCGGTATGAATTCCGCGTTTACGTAGACTCCCGAGTCTTTACAGCGACGCCCCAACGCGCGAATCAAGTAAGTAATTGCCTTTTTCAGGCGCACGGCGTCCACATCGAGAAGAATGCCAGTGGGTTCACCACGGCGTGATCGTCCGGCAGGCAATACGGTAGGCGCAACGGTGATCGATATGCGCTCAGCCTCTGTCAAGAGACGCACGTCCCGTTCGATGTCCGCCAGGATGTCTTCAACATCACGCGCGAGCGGCCGTTTGACCCCTTGCGTACTCGCTGATATCTCGATCAGATCTGCAAAGTCCATCTGGGCCTTTTGCAAGAGCGCAATGACCGCCCTGATAGGATCCCTCAATGCCGGGTCTTTATTTGCGACTGCTATCGCGGTCAGTTCTCCGTGCATCAGACCCAGAGGGCCGTCGAGATCCTCAGTCAGTGCGCGCACGAGCCCACCCCGCACCATATTTGCTTCGTCTGCATCATGAAGAGCACGATCTGCATCATTTCTACGGCGCTCCAATTCGCGCGTGTAAGCTGCAATTGTGCCGATCGTTTGATTGATGGCCTCACCCAATCGGCTCAGTTCGTCTTCGCCTTCCACCTGAACGTGCGTACTGTAGTTGTGCAAACCCACGGCTTGCATCGCATTCCCGATGCGCCGTATGGGCTCTATAAGCCGTGCGCGTAGCAGTCTGGCGACCAAAATGAGAACCATGGCAACCATCACCAGGCTCAGCGCTAACTGAAGAATGACCTGGCGACGCTTGCGCGCCACATTTCCCTCGTCCATCGCAACGCCGAGTTCGCCTATCGCCGCCCCAACAGAACGGGATTCCTTGAAATCCGAAAAACCCTCCGACGAGGCTGTTATCGGGAAATACGTGACCGGATACTGCCCGTTACATCGGCCGATCTGCGAGACCATTCGACGATGATCGTCACGCAACGTCACGCACACAAGCGAAGGGGAGGTACTGATCACGCTCCTCACAGACTGTTCAAAATTCAGCACGTTCCCGACGACCAGGGCGTCGATAGCGGGTCCCTGCAGCAACGCTGCCGTCACCTTTCTTGCGATTCCCAACTCCTGACTTGCTTCGTCGATTCGTGCGACCCCATTTAGCAGGACCAACGCCATCGCTAGAGTCGCAAGGGGCAGCAATCCGACGACATAGATACGCTGTTTGATTGTCCGGATCATTGCGCCGTCTCCGCTGCGCGCGACCGGATCGCGTCGAGTATCTCAGCCCGGTCCACCGACACAATGTTGAGTGAACGTGCCAATCGATCATTGATCGACACCTCAATGTCACGGACGAAGACCGGCTCCGGCAAAACTCCGCTAACGCCTTGCTGCTCGATCACTCGCATGACGTTCCGTGCTATGGCATCTGAAGTTACGTAGACTGATGCAACGCAGCCGACGCGAGTCAGTGTGTCCGAATAGCCGACCAAAAACTTGCGCTGCTGGTACAAAACACGGACGACATGATTGATATTCGATCGATTCAGAACCCCGGCATCCGGGGTAACGATCATTACATCGAGGGAATACGTAGCCCGCAACAGTGAATCGATCCCTTGCCCCGGCGATACCTGAATCGCATGCACTCCCTTGCTTCCAAGCCGCTTCACCAACGAATGAGCGGCTGGCGAGTCGAAAACACCAACAGTCGATCGCCCCAGGAGCTTCCGAGCAAGAATGACCTGATCGACGGGATCAGGATTCGAGAACACGGCCGTGACGTTTCGAGGCCGCTCACGTCCGTTCAGCACAGCTTCGAATTCCACACTACTCAAATACGCAGCGATCACAGGTCCCTTGTCGCCTTCGGCGAGAGCCACGCGAAACGCCTCCGCACCAATGGTGACACGCGCGTCTCGGGCGGCAATTTGCGGCGAATCATCCAATAGCTCGCGTACTGTCTTGACCAACGCGTCGGTTTCAGGACTCTCGACCGCCGAACTGATGCGGACGTCACCCGATGCGGCAGCGGACGCCAGCAACGCCCAGGGCAGAGCGCTCGCGACAACTTGACGGAGCAAGGTACGAATCGGCCACCTCGAGCTGATTGACATCAGAAGACGATTGCATTAGAAATGCAATCAGGCTGCATTTCAATCGATACATAGGTGGAGAAGCCATGGTTGCGCGATCTCCAGAGACTACTCATGGTTGAGTTACGCGCTAAGCCCTCGACTGGAAATGTCGTGCAGGGATTTTCCAAGCGATTCAACCTCCTGATGGATCGCAGCGGCTTTCCGAAGCAGAATCGGACTAGCGCCGGGGCGCGACGATTTAGCGTCGTTCACAACACGTTTAAAAACTGGTGCGTCGCAGACAAGATTCCCGGGACACATTCCCTGTTGATCGAGATTGTCGGATCGCTCCTTCAGGATATCCCCGGCCGCCATAACCCAAAGGCAGTGGCCGCCTGGCTGCTTGCCGGTGATGCAGTGCCCAATCCATTCGGCGACGACACTGGCGCACTTGCCTTCGTTGACCTGTATTTGCAGATATCGCAGGTCGCCAAACGCGAAGGGATCAATTTCGACAAGCTATCGCGCGAGGCCCGTAACCTCATATTAACGCGCGTGCGAGCGATGCTTCCAGCGAGCGCGACCAATGCAGATGAGAGTCTACGCTTGGATAGAGCTGCACTTTCAAAGGTGGTTGGCATGCTTGAGATGGCTCGCAGCATGACCTGATGGTGGGAGGTTGAAAGACCATTGGGCGACTGAAGCTTGACCTCAATGAGCCGCAGGGTTGTCTAATCTGGCAATTAGTTCGCCGCCGAGAAGCTGGATGCTGTGGAGATGAGTGTCATACAGCAAATCTTCGTCGCCAACGCGCCCTGCGCTCAACAGCCGCCTCCAGAACCACGGCAGGTCTTCCCAGCGTGGTCGCAAGTGGCGACTGTACCTTGCAGCGATCCGCTCTACGTCCTGAGGCTGAAGTTCCGCAATGATTTTGCTGACGCCCGGGGTCATCCCGAGCAGCACACTAGCAGCACTCCGGTCAGCGCCAGCCGTACTCCATGCCAACATGAGTGTCTCACGCATCAATTCGCCAGCCGCCTTCGCCGGAAAATATGGTCGTGGCAGCGCTGCTCGACGATTTACGGGTCGCGACTCTTGTGCCCAACGCCACCAATCTTCGCTCTGGAAGTGAATGTCTACAAGCAGCACGGGACATTGAGCCGCCCGCTGACGGCCGGCGATATCCAACCCGCACCAGAGCCTTCGAAATCGGTTTACGACATCGATGGTGGAGCGCTCACGGTCAGCCCGAGCGAGTTGCACCATCAACTCAAGGCAACGCTCGTTCAACGATTGAAGGCGACGGAGAGAATGGGAGCCAGTCCATTCGAACTTCGGCGTCTTAGGCGACGCACCGCTGCTGCTTTCAGTTGGCTGTTTCGGCATGTTCGTCTCCGCGAATCGGGATCTACATTGTGTATGCGGGTCGTCCAAATTGCCCGTCGAGTTTCGCCGTTTCTTTGGCTGAAACTCATAGCTCCGGACAGGACAGCTTCGTAAGGGGAAGCAATGGACGCACATATCATGGATGATCGATTTGATCGTGAACTGCGGAGGCGCCAACTGGCGAGGCGACTCGTGTCACATCAAGCCCGCACTCAAACTATCTTCGAGTTGACCGCTCTTACGCGGCATCAGCTAGCGACGTTGCGCCGCCGCTGGCTGGTGATGCAGGAGACACGGCACCGCGGTCCATCCCCAAGGTCTTTTGCTGTCTTCTTCTCATCATCGCGTGCGCGCAGCGAGGCTGCAGCACTTGCCACACTGTGTCGCGTCTTCGGCGCTTTGCCGTCTTCGCGCCGGGCAAACACGGGTAAGAAGCTATCAAGTGTAGAAATTGGAGAGCAGCTATGCGAAGTATTCGAGCTATATTGTGCATGCCTGCCGAGATCGGACTTTAAGTTCGAGCACCTGCTACTGCTTTCTCGAGGGCTTGCACAAGGTGACGCCATTGCCCTGGAAAGCTGCGCAAGCTGCCAAGCGACAATCCTGATCGACTTGCTCGCAACACGACGTCATGTGTGCTCCCACTGCCTCAAAAGCGTCGGAGATGCGTCTGAGATCAAAGGTGTGCCGGAGAATGCCGACGAATCCGAGGACCAGTCATTCGGTGTGCAGAAGGAACTGTTTTGAATACTCAGGCGTCGACGGATAGACTCCCAATCGTGGTGCCAATGACGATGACAAGAGATCTGCAGCCAGTATCCTTGTCTCGGGAATGATGGGACATTTTATTTAGTCTTTTGTTACTGCGAATCCCGCATAAATGTGATCGAGCACCGGAAAAATCGTAGAGATCAACTCATCGTCATCGAGCCCCGCAGTCCGCGTTCCGTTCATGATGGCCGCAAAACCGGCGGCCTCCGGTACTGGAAGTCCACCGACGTCGAGGTAGTGGACCATTTTTGCGAGCCTGCTTAAGGCTTGATCACCATCTAGGCCGAAACTGATGAGCAAGACTTCAAAGCTCACACGCCCATCGACATGCGTAAAGGTCGCCCCGTCGAAGTCGAATCCCAATGCCCGTTTAGGGCAGTCTTTAACTTGCTTCAGCCACACGAACTTCGCCGCCTTATCGATAAAGCGCCGGATCAACCACGCCGAACAAACGCGGTCGAACCAGAGCCCCTTGCGGGTTGCCCACACGCGCGCCTGATAGTCTTTGGCTTCACACCGCGCGATCTTGCGATGTACTGACCGCGGCTCGTCCGGAGAAAACCGGCTTTGCAACAGACTGGTAAGGTCGAGCAACGCTTGATCGATCTGTACCCGGGCTTCGTTCTGAAAAAAATCGATCGCTGCAATAGCCGCCCTATCACGACCAAGCGTCGAAAGCTCACGCCGCGCATCGGCCTCCTTCAGCTTGGCCGCCTTACGTTTGAACACCTCCACCGCCGCACTTAGTCGAGCGTAATCCTCAGTTCGATCGAATAACGACCGCAGCGCTTGATCCTGTGTCGGGCTTTCACTGTCGAAGGTAATGACCTGCGTGGTGCCGCTGCCGGCGGCAATGTCTTTCGCCTGATCGGCGAACAGCTGCCGCGAGCTGTCTACATTCGGCAGCACATACACGCCATCACGAAGCGAGCCGGCACCGGAGGCTTTCAGTGCCCGCCAAACCCTCATCCTGAGTGTCTGGTTGCTGCCAGGGAGGTTGGTAACCAATAGCAACCATCGAGGGATCTTCATGTAGCTTTATCTACCATACGGTAGTAGCCTCTACAACCGAGAGCATTGCAAGATTCATTGGGGGGCCGACGATGAGTGAGCAGAGCAGGCGCGGGTTCTTGCAAACGGCCACAGCGGTGTCCTTGCTGACAGCAGCGGGCCTTCCAACAGTGGGCGCAGCTGCCCAGAACGACAAAGTGAGCAGCAAAATGGCTACTGGCGCTTTCGACTATCAGCATTCTCCTATTGCCCTACCGTTTGACTCCAAGACTCTCAAAGGGATCTCTGAGAAGCTCATCCAGTCCCACTGGGAGAACAATTACGGCGGCGCCATCAAGGCATTGAACATCGTTCGCGGTCGGCTGCCGCAACTACTGAACGACGCCAATTTACCGCCTTACATCTACACCGACCTGAAGCGCGAACAATTGATTCGCACGGGTTCGGTGGTGCTGCACGAGCTGTATTTCGCCAACCTCGGTGGTGACGGCAAAGCCGGCGCCGATCTACGCACCAAGCTCTCAACCGCCTTCGGAACCTTTGATACTTGGGAAACAGAGTTCCGAAAGATCGGCCAGGGCCTTGGCGGCGGCTCGGGATGGGTGGTACTCGGCTACAACCACAGATTGCGCCTGCTCGAAAACTACTGGCTCGCCGATCACGCATCGAACCCACCGGACACAACCCCGATTCTGGTCATGGATATGTACGAACACGCCTACCATATGGACTACGGCGCCGCAGCGGCCAAATACATCGACGCATTCTTCACGAACATCCAGTGGGACGCCGTTGCCCAACGCCTCGGCACCCTCTCGAAGGCGTGAGCGACGAGCCGAAGCCAGTACCGCCCACCATTTCCTTCGGCGAGGCGGTCCGGGTCTGGGGCCGCATCGGCCTGTTGAGCTTCGGCGGACCGGCCGGACAGATCGCACTCATGCATCGCGAGTTGGTCGAGCGCAGACGCTGGATCAGTGAGACGCGATTTCTTCATGCGCTCAACTACTGCATGCTGTTGCCGGGTCCGGAAGCGCAACAGCTTGCCATCTACATTGGCTGGCTCATGCATAGAACATGGGGCGGCGTCGTGGCCGGCGTCCTCTTCGTACTGCCTGGCACCTTGGTCGTTCTTGCACTCAGCATACTGTACGCACACTTCCAGGGGCTGCCACTGGTCGCCGCTACATTTTTCGGCCTCAAAGCGGCGGTGCTTGCGATCGTCGCGGAGGCAGTGCTTCGGGTGGGGCGGCGTGCACTCAAGAGCGCATTCCTGATAGCTGTGGCGACGACCGCGTTCGCGGCTATTTTTGCGTTCGATGTGCCCTTTCCATGGATCATCGTCGCCGCCGGCCTGCTGGGGGCAATGGTCTACCGCATGCAGCCGACTGTGTTTCCGCAGCCGAAATCAACACAGGTTTCGGACGAGGAAAGAGCGAGCATTGTCGATCACCTCTTCGACACGGGGCAACTCGATCATGCCAGGCCCGACTCCATGCGCTCGATCCGCGTTCTGCTGGTCTGGTGTGCACTCTGGGTGGCACCCATCGCGCTGCTAGCGCTTTGGAAAGGATCGCACAGCGTGTTCGTGCAGCAGGGACTGTTCCTCAGCCAGACGGCCGTCGTTACTTTCGGCGGCGCATACTCCGTGCTGAGTTACGTCGCGCAGCGAGCTGTCGAAGACTTTGCCTGGTTGCATCCCGGAGAGATGCTCGACGGACTCGCGCTGGCAGAAACAACTCCCGGGCCCCTCATCCTCGTATTGCAGTTTGTCGCATATCTCGGAGCCTATCGCGCGGCGACGGGCATGCCGGCGGCGCTTTCGGGCATGCTGGGCGCAGGCATTGCCGTGTGGGTCACATTCATACCCTGCTTCCTGTGGATCTTTCTCGGCGCGCCTTACATCGAGTCCTTGCGCAATTACCGTTTGCTGAACGCTGCAATGGCAAGCATCACCGCGGCCGTTGTCGGCGTCATACTGAACCTTTCAGTGTGGTTCGCATTGCACACTCTGTTCTCGAACGTCCGCTTAGTGCAGTGGGGAGTGATGCACATGAATGTTCCCGTGCTGACGACACTCAATCCCGCAGCGCTGGTGCTCACCATTGCTGCGTTGGTTGCCATGCTGCGTTTGAAAGTGTCGATGCCCGCGACACTGGCGGGAAGCGCCGCCGTGGGCCTTGCGTGGTCATTGCTGTGAGGGAATAGCAGGGATGAAGACACTCACAGGCATCATCATCATCGTGACTGCCTTGTTAGGTACGTCGACGCAGGCTGCTGAGCCGTCGCTATCCGTAGAGACAAAGATTCCCCTCGGCGATGTCAAAGGCCGCATCGACCACCTGGCACTCGACGTCGGTAGGAAGCGTCTGTATATCGCGGAGCTAGGCAACGATAGCGTTGGCGTTGTCGACCTGGCTCAACTCAAGGTTCTGCGGACGATCACGGGATTGAAGGAACCCCAAGGTATTGCCTACGTCTCTTCTGTCGACCGAATCTACGTCGCGAACGGCGGCGACGGATCGACACGGCTGTTCAAGGCCAACGACTTCTCAGATGCGGGGAAAATCAACCTGGGTGATGACGCGGACAACATTCGCGTCGACTCCAGAGAGAATCGAGTCTATGTGGGATATGGCAGCGGCGCCTTGGCCGTCATCGATCCTGACCGCGCCACGAAGCTGGATGACATACCGCTCAAGGGTCATCCGGAGAGTTTTCAGCTCGAAAGGAACGGGACACGGATCTTCGTCAACATTCCTGATAGCCACAGCATCGAAGTCATCGATCGCAGCAACCGCAACAGTCGACGTAGCCTGCCGCTGCAATCAGCGCGAGCCAATTTCCCGATGGCGTTGGACGAAGCGAGCCACCGGTTCTTCGTCGTGTTTCGCCAACCCGCACAACTTGCCATGTTTGATTCGAACAGTGGCTCATTGACGGCGAGCACTGCAAGCTGTGGCGATGCAGATGACGTCTTCGTCGACAGCAAGCGGCGCCGCATCTATGTCGCCTGTGGCGAAGGATCTATCGATACCTTCGAAGAGCGCGACGAGAAGCTAACCAGAGTAGCACGGCTTACCACCGCTCCTGGCGCACGAACGGCCCTCTATTCTGATGATCTGGACAGATTGTTTCTCGCCGTGCGCGCCGGCTCATCGATGCCGGCGGCCGTATGGGTGATACGACCGACGTCGCAGGCCGAGCTAGCGAATGCGCAGGTGCTGTTTGTTTGCGAACATGGCAACGTGAAGAGCCTCCTGGCAGCGTCCTATTTCAATCAACAAGCGCAGGCGCGTGGCCTGAAATTGCACGCTGTATCACGCGGGTCGGCTCCAGACTCCGACACGGTGCCGCTACCGATCGTGCAAGGATTGGCGCGGGACGGCGTAGACGTGGCTACATTCCATCCCGAAGCGGTGACAGCTTCGGATGTTTCAGCGTCACAACGAATCATCACGATCGGGACTTCCCTGCCCGCCTCTGCTTCCGCGCGAGCGACAGCATTGGAGCAGTGGAACGACGTGCCCGCTGCAAGTACCGATTTCCAGGCGGCGCGGGCGGCGCTGCAAGCACATGTCGCCAGGCTGATAGATCAGCTGGATCGATCTCAGCCGAAGTGACTCTGGGGCGCCGTGGAACTCCGAGGCACCTCCACGAGTCACCGTTGATGAACCTCCACCCAGCACGTCGATCCGCCCGACAAACAATGGTCAAGAACGTTTGCATGGTGCGCGTCCTGGTGCCCTCTGCACTGCTTCTGACAGCATGCGCCTCCGGTCCGCCTCGAGCGCAGTGCCCCGATATCTCAGGCACGTACTTGAATGCGGGTGAGTCGGGCGAGAGGTTGGACGTGCTTCTGTTTCAGCACGAGTCAAATTCGCGCAAGATCACCTTACATTATAAGGATGCGGCCGGCCTCACTGTGAGCGCGGGTGCCGAACTGCGCGTTCTCCAACCGGGCACGGATTTCGTCTGCACGACCGAGGGAGTCCAACTTCTCGAGCCCACGCAGAAGAAGACCTCAGTATTCTCCGTAGCGAGCAAGACCGAGACAACGCGACACACGCTTTCCAGGACATCTGATGGTGACTTGCTGGACGCGCCGCGCATGAAGACGGCGGCCGTGGCCTACGGCGTCGGCTGGAGTGGCAAAGAGCATTCAGAGGCAGGCACCGCATGGAAGGCCGCGCGCTAGCACACGGTACCCTGCCTCCCGGTTGCAGCCGGGTATTTGGAAGATTTCCGAGTACTGGGATAGACTCGCCGCAATGCGCCGTCTGCTCGTCCTGCTCTGTATCGCCCTGAACATCAGCTTCCAGCTGATGCCGTTCAGCACGATGCATATGCATGAGTCTGCGGACCACCACGTTGAGATGCATGGCAGTCACCTGCATTCACATCATGCCAGCCACGATGTCGATGAGGACTCGCATGCGCCGGGCGACGTGGTCGACATGCAGACCGGTGCATCGGAAGCCGGATTCAGTGCGGCACATTGGGTGATCTGGGGTATTGCCCTTTGCAGCGTATTTCTCGGATTCTTCGTCGTTCCCTTCATCAAGCCGGCGCCAGAACCGCCCCGAACGCTCTGGTTTCTCTCCGGCAAACGTTCCCATTGGCATCCGCCGCTGCGCGGACCGCCAGCCCTTTCCATTTAGTCCATAGCACGGCAATCGACCGCTCCGGTTGACTGCCTGCTGTAGCGCGTGCCGCCGGCAGCGCGAATGGAAACCGCTATCTCGCGAGCGCCTGTTGGCGACTCGAGTGACATCGCCATTTGCGTCATGGGCGTCGCGTCTTCCTAAGCGACTGAATCGGGCCCATACCTATGGCGAGCTTGAGTATTCCGAGCAGACCACCCTGCGCATCTGGCAGGTTGGCGTTGATTGCACTCTTCCTGTCGGCATCTGCGCAAGCCGCAGAGGCGCCGTCGTTTCCACAGCTTCTACGCGATGCGGAGATCTCCTCGCCGCGGCTGATCGAGGCAGCAGCGAACGTCGCTGCCGCTCAAGGTCGAGCCCAACAGTCCGCAGCTTGGCCGAATCCCCAAGCGGGCGTGGAATTGGAAGACTTCGCGGGCGGCGGGGCCTATCACGGCACCTCCAGGGCGCAGGCGACCGTCTCGCTCAGCGAACCGCTGGAACTAGGTGGACAGCGATCAGCTAGGATAGCCGCTGGTCACGCTGCCCTTACAGCCGAGCAGGCTCGTGGCGTGCAACTGCGAGCCGAGTTCGGCTATGACCTTGCCATCGCCTATGCCAATGCGGAGGTTGCTCAGAGCCGCATACGACTGCTGACGGAGGATCTAGATAGGGCGAAAGAAGACCTCCGTTCCGCACGAGCATTAGTGCAAGCAGGCCGCGAGGGTGAACTGCGCGCCGTGCAGACAGAAGCCGCGGCGTCCGCTGCAGCTGCCGAGCTCGAAGCAGCGCGGGCGGATGCAATAGGCGCGTTTGCGAGATTATCCGGCCTTGCAGGTGCCAGCGAACCTTTCAGCGCCATTCAAGGCTCGCTGCTTGATATCGCCGCCCGCAATCCGCGAACGGCCCCTCCGATCGTTGCGGACGTGAACGCTCCCAGCATCGTTACAGCAGAAGCCGAGCGGGAGGTCGCCGATCGTGAGCTGACCGTCGAGCGCAAGCGAGCGATTCCTACGCCGTCGGTCTCCATTGGCGCTCGGAAGCTCCGCGGCGACGATGCGACCGTTTGGGTGGCCGGCATCTCCTTTCCCTTACCCGTGTTCGATCGTAATCGCGGCGACATTGCTGCCGCACGAGCGGAGCTGACGGCGGCGGAAGCAAGGCTGAGCGCGGCAAAGCTCGCGGCAGCGGGTGAGTGGCGAGCTGCCTCGGCGCAAGCCGACGCAGCGATCAGCCGTCACAGCGCAGCCGAACAGGGGCAGGCATCTGCCCGCGAAGCGTATCGACTCGCACGCATAGGCTACGACGCGGGACGAACGCCTCTCTTCGAGTTGCTGTCGACGCGGCGTGCACTCACCGAAGCAGAGTTGCGTCTGCTTGATGCTCGCCTGGCACGTGTGAACGCCGAAGCTTCCCTCGCCCGCCTCGCGGGTCGAATTCCTTTTGTCGAGTAAGAAAAATGGATAAAACCAATCGAAGTCGTTGGATTGCAGTCGGCGTAGCGATGCTTGTCGTTGGCGGTGCGCTGGGATTCGCCATCGCAAAGCTCACGAGCAATGCGACCACACCGCAAGCCGAATCCAGCGAAGCAGCGAAAGCCGACAATGCGGCTGCGGGCATCGAGCTGCCGGAGTCATTCCTCACCACCATGGGCATTGCGCTCGAGACCGCAGAGCGCGGCAACTTGAGTTCAGTGATTCAGGCGCCCGGCACCATTTCAGCCGCGCCCAATGGACAGGCGGTCGTCACGGCACGAGCGTCAGGGACAGTGGTGCGTCTAAATAAGCGCCTCGGCGAAGCCGTGAAGGCCGGTGAAGTGTTGGCATCGGTGCAGAGTCGCGACGCTGCCTCCATGGCCGCTGAACGCATCACGTCGAAATCGAAACTAGAACTCGCTCAATCTGAACTTGCCCGCGAACAATCGCTGTACGAACAGAAGATCACGCCGCGCCAGGACTTCGAAGCGGCACGGGCTCAGCTCGTTGCGGCAGAAGCCGAATTCGCACGTGCCAATTCAGCCGCGGATGCCGCTGGGGTTGCAAGCGATGGTCGATCAATCGCGGTAACGAGCCCCATCGCCGGCACGGTCACATCCACCAATGTGACGCTCGGCGCTCATGTGGAACCGGAGATGGAGCTATTCAGAGTGGCGGATCCGCGCTTCGTGATCGTTGAGGCGTCGGTACCTGCGGCAGATGCAAGGAAAATTCTACCCGGTGTCCACGCCAAGGTGACGACCGGCAACGGAGCAAGTCTAGATGCGAAGGTTGTCTCCGTCACACCGACGCTGAATGAACAGACGCGCTCGGCTACGGTGAGCCTCTCACTGGCCGACGACAACGCCAAGTTGACACCTGGTGAATTCGTGCTCTGCCGAATCACCGCCGAATCCGGCGCAGCCGATGCCGTGATTGTCGCTGACGAGGCAGTGCAGAAAATCAATGGACGGGATGCTGTCTTCGTTCGCACCGAACGAGGATTCAGGATCGTGCCGGTCGTCGTCGGCTCACGCAGTGGCGGACAGGCGGCGATCCTTTTTGGTTTGAACGCAGGCGATAGGGTCGCCACCAAGAATGCGTTTCTTCTCAAAGCGGAGGCCGGCAAAGGCGCCGATGAAGAAGAATGATCGACAAGCTACTGACATTCTCCGTTCGAGCGCGCTGGCTGGTCCTATTCCTGACGGTGGTGATCGCAGGCTATGGACTGTGGCAGCTGTCCATCCTCCCCATCGATGCCCTGCCGGACATCACTAACAAGCAGGTGCAGATCAACACGATGGTGCCCACCCTCAGTCCCGAGGAGATTGAGAAGCGAGTGACATTCCCGATCGAAACCGCGCTGTCGGGTCTGGCAGGCGTCGAGAGCACCCGATCCTTCTCACGCAATGGCTTCAGCCAGGTCACGGTGATCTTCAAGGAAAGCGCCGACCTGTACTTCATGCGCCAGCAAGTCACCGAGCGACTGTCACAGGCAAAGGGCAGCCTGCCTCCCGACGCGCAGCCGCAGATGGGACCGGTCTCGACCGGCCTCGGCGAGATATTTATGTACACCGTCGAGTTCGAGAATCCCGACGGAAAGGATGCGCCTGTCGCCGATGGTCACCCCGGCTGGCAGAGCGACGGTTCCTTCCTCACCGATGAAGGCGAACGGCTGACCGATGAGATCACGCGCCTCGCCTATCTGCGCACAGTGCAGGACTGGGTCATCCGTCCGCAGCTTCGTGTCGTGCCCGGCGTCGCCGATATCGACTCGCTCGGCGGTTACGAGAAGCAATATGTCGTCGAGCCCGATGCGATCAAGCTCAGCGAATACGCGATCTCCTTCTCGGAGCTGGCGCAGGCACTAGAAGCAGCGAATCTGTCCGTTGGGGCGAACTATATCCAGCGTGCGGGAGAGTCTTATCTCGTGCGCGCCGATGCCCGCATCCATTCCATGGAAGAGATCCAACGTGCGGTCATTGGCACTCGCTCCGGCGTACCGATCACGCTTCGAGACGTAGCAACTGTGCGCGTTGGGGGTGAGCTTCGAACGGGCGCCGCGAGCAAGAATGGCTATGAAGTCGTGATCGGCACCACTCTCATGCTCGTTGGAGAGAATAGCCGGATCGTTGCACATTCCGTGCGAACCAAACTGGATGAAATCAAGAAGTCCTTGCCCGTCGGCATCACTGCCAACGTAGCGCTCGATCGCGGAGAACTGGTGGTCGCAACCATCACTACCGTGGGCGAAAACCTCGCCATCGGTGCGTTGCTAGTGATCGCGACGCTGTTCCTGATTTTAGGCAACGTTCGCGCTGCCGTCATCGCCACTTTGGTCATTCCGCTGTCGATGGTGATGAGCGCCATCGGCATGAACACGCTGAAGATCTCCGGCAACCTGATGAGCCTTGGCGCACTCGACTTCGGATTGATCATCGACGGCGCAGTGATCATCGTGGAGAACACGCTGCGCCGTATCGCCGCTCGACAGCATCACGAAGCTCGGGAGTTGGCGGAGTCCGAACGCTTGCACGAAGTCATCGAAGCATCGAGGGAAATGGTCCGCCCGACGATTTACGGCCAGATCGTCATCTTCCTCGTCTTCATCCCCTGCCTCACTTTTCAGGGCGTGGAAGGCAAGATGTTCTCGCCGATGGTGATCACCTTGATGCTGGCGCTGGCGTCAGCGTTCGCATTGACTCTCACCTTCGTGCCGGCGCTCGCTGCGTTGCTGATTCGGGGCCGCGTTGCGGAGACGGAAGTCGGGTTGATCCTGCGGGCGAAGCGATTCTACGAGCCGCATTTACGGCAGGCGCTGGCGCACCCGTTTCCTTTCATCGCGGGCGGTCTGGGCGTGTTTGCGATAGCGATCGTCGTGTTCCTGTTCTCGGGGCAGGAGTTCATGCCGACGCTGGATGAACACAACTTCAATCTGTCGTCGGTGCGTATTCCGTCTACCTCGATCGAACAATCGGTGAAGATGGACCTGCCGCTGGAACGGCAGATCATGCAGCTGCCTGAGGTCATTCTGGTGTTCTCCAAGACTGGCACGGCGAATCTTGCAGCGGATCCGATGCCGACGAATGCGTCGGACAACTACGTCATGCTGAAGCCAAAGGGCGAATGGCCCGATGGCGTACGCACCAAGGACGATATCATCAAGCGCATCGAGGAGAAGACCGCGCCCATCGTAGGCAACGCCTACGATATAACGCAGCCCATCCAGATGCGCTTCAATGAATTGATCGGCGGCGTACGCAGCGATGTCGCGGTGAAAATCTACGGCGACAATCTCGATCGCATGTCGGCCACCGCTGGACAGATCGCCGCCACGCTGGGAAAGATCCGCGGCGTCGCCGATCTGCGCGTCGCGCAGACGCATGGCTTCCCGACGTTCGACATCAAATTCGATCGCGGTGCCATTGCGCGTTTTGGTCTCACCGTTGAAGACGTCGCGACCACCGTCGAAGCGGCGCTAGGCGGTCGACCGGCAGGCGAGTTGTTCTCCGGCGACCGGCGCTTCCAGATCATCGTGCGTACGGCCAACGTCGAACGCAACGACGTCGATGCCATCGGTGCATTACCGATCATGCTTCCTCCGGAACAAGGCAAGCCGCGAGGATTCATCTCGCTGCGGCAGGTCGCCCGTTTCGAAACATCCGAAGGGTTGAACGAGATCAGCCGCGACAACGGCAAACGCAGAATCTATGTCGAGGCGAATGTTCGCGGACGAGATCTCGGCTCGTTCGTAGATGAAGCACAAGCTGCCATCGATCGCGAAGTAAAGCTACCGGCTGGCTCCTGGCTCGAATGGGGCGGGCAGTTCCAGAACCTGCAAGCGGCCAAGGCGAGACTCGGATTGGTCGTGCCCGTCTGCTTGTTGCTCATCTTCGCTGCCCTCTACATGTCGTTGCGAAGTGCCACCTTAGCGCTCGTAGTGTTCACAGCCGTACCGCTGGCGCTCGCTGGTGGTGTGTTCACACTGGCGTTGCGAGGCATCCCGTTTTCGGTCTCGGCTGCCGTTGGCTTCATCGCAGTGTCGGGTGTCGCCGTTTTGAACGGTCTAGTCCTCATGTCCTCCATTCGAACAAAGCTGCAAATGGGCGCCGATGTCGTCACTTCGATCATGCAAGGCTCGATGGAGCGTCTGCGACCGGTGCTCATGACTGCACTTGTGGCATCGCTGGGTTTCGTACCAATGGCGCTGGCGACACGCGCAGGCGCTGAAGTCCAGAAGCCGCTGGCTACTGTGGTTATCGGCGGACTGATCACGTCCACTGCACTCACGTTGTTTGTATTGCCTGCGATCTGCGCGTTGATACTCAAACGACATGCGGGTTCGTTTGCAAAGCCATCGCCATCTACATTGGAGAACTGACGATGCCTGATCGGGAACACTCTCTCGCAAGTCGCACAGTGACGCGACTACTCTGGCAATGTTGGTTGGTCATGCTAGGCATTGCCATCCATGGCGCCGTTCAGGCGCACGGGATCTCAGGAAGCGATGCAGCCTTCGTCGCTCGCAATCAAGGCGCGCAGATCATTCCGTTCCTGTACCTGGGCGCTAAGCACATGGTCACGGGCTACGATCATCTCCTCTTCATCCTGGGCGTCATCTTCTTTCTATATCGCCTATCGCACGTCGCGTTGTACGTGACCATGTTCAGCATCGGACACAGCATCACGCTGCTCACCGGCGTGCTGGGCGGCATTCACGTCAATCCGTATCTGATCGACGCCATCATCGGCCTGTCCGTGGTCTACAAGGCATTCGACAACCTCGAAGGGTTCCAGACGTTGTTTGGATTCCAAATCAATCAGAAGGCTGCGGTGCTGGTCTTCGGCTTGTTGCTCGTCGGTGAGCTACATCCGCTGCTGCTGGCGGGTTTCCTTTACATTGGCTCAGGGTTGGGGCTAGCAGCGACGCTGCTGATTCGGCGGGTTGGACGAGCGGACAAGCCACCTATCGACTGGCCGCCACGCCATGACTGGCCTGCACTTGCCGCCGCCATCGTACTGGGCGGTGCAATCGCACCGACACTGCTGATGTTCGGCTTGCAGCAGACGCCGGCCTCGGTCACCTCTCTGCTGCTCAACTTGGAGTCAGTATTGACCGCCCTGCTCGCATGGGTGGTGTTTCGCGAGCATGTCGATCGCCGCATCGCGCTAGGCATGATGCTCATCGTTGCTGGCGGCCTAGCGCTCTCCTGGCACCCTGGACAGCACGAGTCGATATCGCTTGGTTCACTGCTCATCCCAGGCGCATGTCTTTGTTGGGCCGCGGACAACAACTTCACTCGCAAGGTATCGAACGGTGACGCCGTGCTGCTGACTTGCATGAAGGGACTGGCTGCGGGCGTCATCAATCTATCTCTTGCTTGGCTGCTCGACCTGCGATTTCCCGCGCTGGGCAGCCCGATGGCCGGCGCGCTCATCACGGGATTCATCGGTTATGGCGTGAGCCTGACGCTGTTCGTGCTCGCCTTGAGGCATCTCGGCGCGGCACGGACCGGCGCCTATTTTTCTCTCGCGCCGTTCGTCGGAGTCATCATCGCTCTACTCTTTCAGCATGAGCCGCTAACCGTTCAATTGCTCGTCGCGGCCGCACTGATGGCGCTTGGACTGTGGCTGCACCTGACGGAACACCACGAGCACGACCACACCCACCAGCCGCTCGAGCACGCTCACGTCCATACCCACGATGCACATCATCAGCATGAACATGACTTCCCGTGGAAGAGCGATGTACCGCACACTCACAACCACCAGCATGTCGTCCTGACGCATCGCCATCCACACTTCCCCGACACGCATCATCAGCACGGTCATAGTGATCATAAGCACTGACGTGGTGAACTAACCGCTGCCGACGACTGCTGCGTAGAGTGTCGCGTCCGTGGCGGTCACTCCTGTCCGAACACACCAGATAATTCCACCGATGGCTTCTTCTAAAGCAAAGACGGTTATCTACGCTGCGCTCGCGGGCAACGCCGCTATTGCGGTGACAAAATTTCTGGCTGCCTGGTTCACCGGCTCCGCTGCCATGATGAGTGAGGCAGTTCATTCCGTAGTGGATACCGGCAACCAGCTGCTGCTCCTTTACGGATTGCGGCGCGCTGCGCGTCCGCCAACACCAGACCATCCGTTCGGTCACGGTCTGCAATTATATTTCTGGACCTTCGTCGTCGCTGTGCTGATCTTTGGGCTCGGATCCGTTATCTCGATTGTTCATGGAATCGAAAAGATCCAGCATCCGGATATGGTGGCCGATGCCTGGGTCAACTACGTCGTGCTCGGCTTGGCGGCAGTGTTCGAGGGCGGTGTCTGGCTGGTGGCGTGGCGAGCGTTCAATGAGGAACGCGGTGACATCGGTATCGTCCAGGCCATCCGCGCCAGTAAGGATCCGACGACCTTCACCGTTCTATTCGAGGACACGGCCGCACTAGCGGGATTGCTGGTGGCGCTCATTGGGGTCGCGCTGAGTCAAGCACTCGCCATGCCGGTCCTGGATGGAGTCGCCTCAGTGCTAATCGGATTGGTCCTAGCACTCACTGCGGGTTTCCTGGCGCTTGAGAGTCAGAGTCTCCTGACCGGCGAGGCAGCCGATCCAATCACGCGCGCCGGCATTTCGAAGATCGCGAGCAACGAACCGGGAATTGAGGGTTTGAATGAGGCGCTCACCATGCATTTCGGACCCAACGAAGTCCTGGTGGCACTGAGCCTCGACTTCAAAGACACGCTCAGCGCCGCCGATGTGGAGCGCATCGTCAGCCAGATCGACAACAGGATTCGCGCGACCTACCCGAATGTGCAGCGTGTATTCATTGAGGCGCAGAACTTCGATGAGCACCTTCGAACTGCAGCGAAGGAAGAAACATGACTGAACGGACGTCATCAGCACGGCCACAATAGACATACGGACTGACGTTGTTGTCGCTCACCAGTCTCACACCCCACTTGAGCGCGTTCACCGCTTACTCTGGATTGTTCCTGACAGCCTTCGGCGCTGCGACTATCTTGCCTCTACAGTCCGAGGCAGCTTTGGCAGGCTTGCTGCTTGCCGGCTACCCTCCGACCACGACACTTGTCATCGCGAGTGTGGGCAACGTTCTAGGCTCCCTCGTGAACTACTGGCTTGGCGTAAAACTTGAGCGATTCGGCAAGAACAAATGGTTTCCAGTCGGCGCGAGCGCCCTTGAACGCGCCCGTGGCTGGTATATCCGATGGGGGAAGTGGAGTCTTCTGTTGAGCTGGCTGCCTCTCGTGGGCGACCCTTTGACGCTCGCGGCCGGAATATTTCGCGAACGCTTGCTGACCTTCACTCTACTCGTGTTGATAGCCAAGGCTGGTCGCTATATTGTGCTCGGCGCGATGGTCATGAATTGGACCTAGAGTCGGCGTGCAATTGTTTCCCAGAAGGCACACCTAAACTTTTCCGATGGAATGGACAACTCAGGTAACTGCTAGTACAAAGATTGTGTGATCGAGCCACAAGGAGTGTGAACGTGCGTAACTTTTTCACATCGCTACTCATCGCATTTTGCTTGCTTCCCATCTCCGGATACGGATCGGCGCTTACATGGTTCAGCCGAGCGAACTGTGGCGTGCCCTTTCCCTTCACACCTACGACCGGCTTGTTCTTCGACGAAAGCATCGCTTGGACTGGGATCGATGGCCCGAGCTGGACCCTATGGACATTCAGTCACCACAATCTGAATGGCTACGCATTGCAAGATCAGTCCAATTGGCTCGATTACCACTACAATGATTCTGGTGCCGAAACGACGTGGCGGTCTTATGCCGGTCACACGAAGAGTTCTAGCGTGCCCGGCTACTATGTCCACGGTGAACACTATCTCTATGACCCGTGGTACGGGTGGTACTTTATGGGATTCACGCTCGCCACAAGTTGTAACATCACTGAGTGGTAGTAGGCTCGCTTAGTCAAGGAGAAGGCGCATGACGAGCAATATCTTTTCCGTAGCCGTGATGGCGGTGGTTTTCAGCTTTGCAGCTGCATCCTTCGCTCAGGAGCTAAGATCGAACCCGCCGGCCGGTTTTCCATCGGCCACTAAAAGAGGTGTCGTGGAGGTTCGATCATTCAGTGGAATGCTCAACCAGAAGCAGCGCGACGTTGTCTCTAATTTAGCGCAGCAGCAATCTCGTGGCTGGCTCGACGCACCAGAGGAGCGTGCTGCGTCGATCGACGGATACTTTCAGGAGGGAGCCCTTAAATCGAGATTGAAGCCGAACCTCACGGATGTGCTCGGCACTCTGCTCGTGGCGCCCGCGAACCTTGAAGGAACGTTCCTGCAGAATGCCAAGATCGTGGGCACAATGCCTGCCGGCGGCTACGTCAATGGCGGTTGGACAGGAGTAGCACGCGCGATGCAGGTTCCCGGTATTGGCAACGTAGTTCTCGAAGAGTACGACTACGTTGCTGCGGGAAGCCACATCATCGTGCCGGCAGAGCTGGTGGATTCCGAGATAAACGGTCTCCCTTCACAGTACGCTGTATGGCGAACCCCGAGTGGAAAGACTTGGACCGAATTCCGCTGGTTTACCAGCAACAAGGAATTTCGGCTGCTGCTACGCAAGGCGATAGGTAAGTCGGATCGCTCTCACCGACAGCTGCAGGAGCTTGCCGTCAAGCTGAGCTAGGCCACGAACTTGGTAGGATTTTGACATGGCATGGGGCGTGGTCTGTTCGCGCCCGATGCACGACTGTAGAGGAAATCGCCGCAGATGCATCCCATGGTGGCAGTTTCCAAAGGGCTGCACGTCTCCGCCGCAGCGTCTCTCATGTATTTTTGCGTCTACTTTGCTTATGGATTTGGGGCGACTGGGCTGATGCTAGTCGTTCTTCCTGGACTCCTCGTTGCTCTCTATTTCGCCGTCGCGCTTAGTGCGACAGCAATCGATCTCTGCAAGTACGGCATTCTCTTTTGGATTGCCGCGGCTGTTGGTCTCTGCGCTTTCTGGTTGGTGGCATTCACTTGGCGGTCGGGACTCTCGGAGGTCGGGACGCCTGGCAGTTCTCTGCTTGGTTTTAGTAGCCGATCGTTGTCTCTGCGCGGCGTCCCGGTACTCGCCACCACACTTTGCATAGGCGCCCTAGCGACGCAAACCGCGAATGCAATTCGGAATAGAAGAGCGGCAAACCGGTAGCAACAGAGACTACTTTGAAAAGAGTCTGATGAGCCCGTAATAGAGCGCAAGTAACAGGACGCAGCCCACTGAGGTGGCGAGCATCTGCCAAAAAGGCAGGTGAGGAGCTGCACCGGAGACCTTGAGTATCAGAGCCGTCAGAACTCCCAACAACGCCAAAACCGATAAGGTGTTGCGAACGATGGGCTCTAGGATAATCAGCAGACCCGAGATTGGCAGCCGGATGGTCTGCCATCCGATCCAAAGGATTTGCCGCGCTACAACAACTCTGTCGTGGGATCCGTCGCTCGTTGAGTGTTGCCCAAATCTGTTCACCGCATCCTCCTGTAGGCGTGGTGTTGCTGAGCTCCCAAGTCACTCTACTCCTAGACCCGGATACGATCCATGTCTGTTCCCGGGCTCGCCTGGGTTTCGCCGCTGCAGACGGCGAAACCCGCTCCCGCACGGACGTCGCCCTACGCTGGTCGTTACGAAGCCAAAATCCTACGCGATGTTTCCGCCAGATTTTCCGTGATTCTGGGCGGTGCTTTTATTGCGGCGGCGACCGATGATCCGTATCGAGTGACAACTCGCCCCCAAACGACCGGAACGACACTCTATGAGCGTGCAAAGTCATGCGCAGCGATCAGTCTCCTTTCCAGTTGGAGAGGCCGAAGACATCCTCCGGCGCCCGCGGATGTGATGCTATTGAAGCAGGGCGCCCTCGCTCGGAGCTTCGATTCGCACATACCCGAGGACGTGCCCACCAAAGTGCCCCGCAAGGGGATGCTGAACACCAACAACGCAGCCCAATTCGAATGCTTCGATTGGCTCAGGTGAGAGCAGCGACCGGCTTGGGAAAGACGAAGATCTACGAGCTACAGGCTGCCGGATCGTTTCCAATGCGGATTAAGCTCACCGAACATTCCGTTGCTTGGGTAGAGTCAGACGTGCAAGCGTGGCTCGCGGCACGAATCGCGGACAGCGAGCCACTGGTTGAATAGCTTTCGTGACTACGCCCTGATAGACAAAGCGGGGGCTCGAAACCGCCCCTTCTCAGAGGCAGTTCTAATAGTGGAATCGTCGGCCGTGAGGTCCATCGCCCAGCGCTCAAGGACTGCCCGCATCTCCTTCACGTATCCATATCGATTGTAGATTGCAGTGACGCTGCCGTCCGCGTGTCCGAGGACTCGCTTGATCAACTGCTCTCCTCCGACGCCGAGTTGCTCGGCGATGCGAGTGGCGACCGTCCTACGCAAGTCGTGTGGCGTCCACGGTGTTTCAACAGGCTCGCCACTCACTGCGCAAATCGCGCGCAACATCCGGTCATGGCCTTTGCTCCAACCAGACAGTCGCTTCTTGCCATCCGTGCCGCTGAAGATGTACTCGCCACTCTGCCCAAAGTGGTCCAGCAAGGTGGCCTCCAGGATATCCACAGCCTGGGGCACCAGCGGCACGACGTGGACATGGTCAGTCTTGTACGCGTCTGCCGGAATTACTAGAAGCGCCTGGTCCAAGTGCAGGTAACGCCTGAGACACGCGGACCATTCTCCCGGCCGGCAGCCCGTCAGCATGATCACCCGATAAGCTGGGCCGAATGGATAACCAAGCGTCCCTGCTGCACGCCACGCCAAGCGCGCTTCCTCCAGCGATAACACCCTCTCCTTTCGGCGTTTCTTCGGCAGATTGTCCTCCATGCCGGTTGCGGGGTTGTCCTTACGTTTCAAGAGCTCTTCACGGATGCCCCAGTTGATCATCTTGCGTAGCACGCCGAGTGTGGTGCGGGCGGCCTCCTTGCCCCCGCGAGGTCGGTCGCGCGAACCTGTACCTCTCGGCACGCGTACCAGCACCTTTTTCACGAGGACCCGCAGGTCATGACGACTTAGCACATCCGCCAATGCGTGGCCGATATTAGGCACGATGTGAACCCGGACTGCGCCCAGGTACTTAGGCAGCGCACGCAATTCTTTCATTCGTACATAGTCGTCCATGAATCTCTCGGCAAGCTTCTCGACGGTAAGGCCTCCGGCAGTTGCGACCGCCTCCAACGCGGCTGCCGGGTTGATGCCCTTCTTCGACTGATCCAGGTAAGTGTTCGCCAGCGCACGTGCCCCGGCAATTGAAAGGGCTGGATACTCCCCGAGCGTCACCCGGGACTTCTCCCCTTTGAGCGGGTGACCTCGACCAGTCACTCCCCCTTCGCCGACGACGCGGAAGAGCAGTGACCATGTGGCGCCGCGCGTTTTGCCGATTCGGAGAGCAAGACCCGGCACTGCCCCATCCGGCAGATCGATCCGCCGGGTGCGGGGTTTAGCAACGAGGGCGCGGATCGCTGTGTCGGTCAACGTCTTCATGCTAGCCTCCCGTCCCGGGGTTCCAGTCCAGCACTCTGGGGTGTCAACTGGGGTGTCAATAGTGGCCGGCTCGCAGCGATTTTGCACGAACCGCGGCGGACGCTGAAACGCCTTAAGCTTCTGTTTCTTCGAGCGTTTACGAACTTATGCGGACCGCTGCGAACTGTGGGACAGAGAATTCGGGACGTATAGGTCGCAGGTTCAAATCCTGTCACCCCGACCAAGAAAAACAACAACTTAAAGACACT